>OHGT01000411.1_pt1 | contig 32567 bp, 24 predicted proteins | sample 1567861 | NCBI WGS metagenome assembly OHGT01 (sample SAMEA3879533, study PRJEB24766) | human gut metagenome | biome: human-associated habitat; feature: feces | place: USA | collected 1985/1987 | reverse complement strand
GAACAGGCTCCGAAGACTACTACAATGGTGGTTGGTATGCCGTGCTCGACCGTTGGGACCGTGGCAACAGTCTACCTTTACACGGTTGTCTGGACTATTCTCTGCCGATGGGTCGTACCGGTGCTTACCGCTTCTTCCTATCCGACAAGATGTCTTTCGAGAAAGAAATCTATCATGCCATGGAGCACGGCGAAGTCCGCAATAATTTCCCTGTAGATTACACCTCCATCGCCTTCTTCTATGCCGACCGTCCGCTACAAAGCAAGATGGAGCCTACCGATGAACTGCGCAAAGTCTATCTGCCCCGCGAACACGTCTACTTTCCACAACTCATGCTACTTACCCCCGGTTGGGGAATGCAAGTGACCCACGAACGGGGTATCCGAATGACCACCCGCCAACAGGGTGAAGTACGCTTGATGCTGAACGATGTACCCGAAGGCAAATACCGTGTATTGCTGAACTACTATGCCAAGCCCAATGGTGCCGACATACAGGTGTGGCAACGTCAGAAGCAGCTATCCGGCTGGATCAGCACCAAAGAAGACAAGGAAGTGCGCAAAGAACGAGTGTGTGTAGGCGAGATACAGTTGACCGAACAAACCAACTCCCTCACCTTCCACGTAAAGAATAATAATGGTGCAGATCAGTTTGAACTAGACCTGCTGATATTGGAAAGAATAGATTGAATTATATGAAGAACATGAATATACTAAAGAAAGCAACTACCTATATCTTTGCTGCAATACTAGCAGGCAATATCCTCCAAAGCCATGCAAAGGAAGCCGCATCAGCCAACAAAACCACCAGTAACAAACACCTAGTTATGAGCCAAGTGAAGATGGTGGCACGCGTCACCGGCGATTCATTGCCCGGCGAGCAACTCTATCACCCTAACCGCACGGGTCCCGACTACGATGTCTACGGAACCGATTTGGGCATTATGTGGCATCAGACGGACAATCGCATCGGCCTCTTCTTTGGCGATACCAGCGGCAAAGGCTTTGTCATCAACAAGAACGGAGGCAACGGCGAAAACTGGCGCTCCAATGTACTGGCTTTCTCAACCGATACCGATCTGACCGACGGACTGAAAATAGAATCCATGACACTGGACCGTGACAAAAGAGCCCATGAAGTGTGCGACGGCGCCAAAGCTCATCCGCATGTTTATCAAACGTCCATTCCCACCGCAGCTATCCGTGCCGGCAAGCTGGATTGTGTGCACATCATGAACATCTACGATTGGGGTGCACCGAAAGGGCGTTGGCTCACCAACTACTCCACTCTCTACACCTCTGAAGATGACGGAAGAAGCTGGAACAAGCGCAGTGAAGTTACCTTCCACCCCGACAGCCACTTCTCGCAAGTAGCCTTTGCCAAACGGGACGGATGGGTATACATGATAGGCACACAAGCCGGACGTGGCGATGCCGCTTATCTGGCACGATTCCTCGAAGAAAAGTTGCTGGATAAGTCCGCCTATCAATATTGGAACGGCGAAAGCAAGCAATGGATAACGGGTGATGAATCTGCCGCTACGCCCATACTCCGAGGGCCTGTAGGCGAAATATCCCTTATGTGGCACAAGAAGTTCAACCGCTGGATTATGACTTACAACTACGACCCCAACTACGACAAGACCCCGTTGACGAATACCCATGCCATCCTCTACTGCGATGCCGAAGACATCACTCAATGGAGCGAACCCAAAGTGCTGACCACTTCCAAAGAATATCCGGCACTCTACTGCGCCTATATGCACCCGCTGAAAGATAATGAGGACGGAATTTGGTTCTTGATGTCTATGTGGGGACCGTATAATGTATTCTTGATGCATGCTGATTTGAAACTACAATAAACTGACTATACCGATGAAGAAGATATTAACTTTATGTACCGTATTTTTCTGCTTTGTAGCCCTTGCCGCAGCTCAGCAGAAGTTATCTGTCTCTTCTCCCGACGGGAAACTTAAATTTTCATTGAACATTACTCCCGAAACCATCTCTTATGATGTGGTTTACAAGAAGCAACCGGTAGTCGTAAATTCTTTGCTAGGCTTCGACTTCGATAGCGGAGCGTTCGGGAGCAACCTTAAAACAGGAAAGGTGCAACGCCGAAAGATTGACGAAACATACGAGTTGGTAGTGGGCAAAGTAAGTACCGCAAGGAACTACTGCAATCAGATTATCATCCCTTTGCAGGAGAAATCAGCGACCGAACGTACAGTCAATCTTGTAGTGAGAGCCTTCAATGACGGCATTGCTTTCCGTTATGAGTTTCCCCAACAGAAAGGCTGGAACTCTTATGTGATGTATGACGAGAAGACACAGTTTAATCTCAATGGCAATCCCATGGCTCTGCTGATGTATCTACCCGGCTATATCAATACCCACGAAGGTGTTTACAAGCAGGTGGAGTATGACAAAATCGCAAAGAAACGATTGATCGAGATGCCTGCCACCTTTGAATATGATAACAGTATCTACCTCTCCATCACCGAAGCAGCCATACGCGATTATGCTGGCATGTATCTGGTGAAGGAGAAAGACAAGCTTGTCGGCAAACTCTCTCCAAAGCTGGGACAAGAGAAGATAAAAGTGGAAATTAATGAGTTTCCCCACCGAACACCGTGGCGTGTTATCTCCGTATCCGACCGTGTGGGCGGACTGCTTGAAACCAACATACTTACCAGTCTGAACGAGCCGTGCAAGATAGAAGACACCTCCTGGATAAAACCTTGCCGCACCACATTCACTTGGTGGAATGGAAACGTTGTTCCCGACAGTACCTTCTCTCCCGGAAACAACTTCGAAACCAATAAATACTACATCGACTTCGCCGCCCGCAACGGACTGGATGCGCATGGTATCTACGGCTATGCCGAAACACCTTGGTATTATGATGATAACTTCAACTTCGGTTGGGCAGGACCCAATGCCGACATTACCAAGCCCATACCTTGCTTGAACATGCCCCGCATTGTGGAGTATGCCAAAAGTAAAGGCGTAGGCATACATCTTTGGGTGCATTGGCGTCCGCTCTATGACAAACTGGATGAAGCCTTCGCACTATACGAGAAGTGGGGTGTAAAAGGATTGATGGTAGACTTCATGGATCGGGATGACCAGCAGATGATACGTATTCAGGAAGAGATACTGCAATGCGCTGCCAAACACAGACTGTTTATCCAGTTCCACGGTTCGAGCAAGCCATCGGGTTTGGTACGCACCTATCCCAATGAGTTCACGCGTGAGGGAACACTCAACTATGAGGTATGCAAATGGGATACATTGGTGAATGCCGACCATGACATATCCGTACCATTTACCCGTCTGCTGGCAGGTCCTACGGATTATCATTTGGGAGGTTTCCGTGCACAGAACCGTAAAGACTTTAAGATACAGTACGTTAACCCCCACGTAATGAGCACTCGTTGTCATATGCTAGCCATGTACGTAGTACTGGAGAATCATCTGACTTCACTTTGTGATAAGCCCGAAGCATACGAAGGACAGCCCGGATTTGAAGTATTGCGCACTGTGCCCGGTACCTGGGATGAAATGCGTGTGCCGTTGGCGGAGATGAACAAGTATGTTACCGTAGCACGTCGCAGTGACACTGACTGGTGGGTAGGAACATTGAATAATAGTACCGCTCGTACTTTGCAACTCAAACTTGATTTCCTGGCAGAAGGGGAATATCAGGCTACAATCTATACAGATGCCAAAGATGTGGACGAGAATGCTAATCACTTAAATAAGGAAGTGCTCAAAGTTACTAAGAAAGATGTGATAGAGCTACCATTGGCAAGAGATGGAGGATCGGTAGTGCATATAACAAAGTTGTAAATATGTTAAGTCAGTAATCATCTATATTCTGTTAGGTAAGATCATCTGGAATTGTCATCTTGTAATGTGAAAGTACCCACAATACAAGATGACTTTTTATATTATCGCAAATATGTAAGAAAAGTGTTATCTTTGCCCTCAAAATAATAGCAAGATGAGACTTCGTTCCCTTTATATCCTTTCAATTGCCGGTTTGTTATTGGTAATCGTGGTGCAGGTTGGCGGCATGATGTATGCTTATAACAATAATAAGAAAGAGGCGGAGCGTGTGCTGAACGAATGTTTTCGGCTGGCTTTTATAGAAACGGTGGATAATCGGATTAATAATTTGCCGTTTCCGGATTATACAGTTCCATTCTATACCTATACTTCTCAAAATAGCAACAGAAGCTATGATGATGAAATCTTCTTGGAATATCAGCAGGCGGCTTCTTTTCTGGAGGATGTATATCATGTCACTATCCCATTGGATGAAATGGCGAGATTGGTGGAGAAGAAGTTGAAGTGGAAGAATATAGATAGAACTGTGTGGATTGATCCGGTAGAAGATCATAGTCAATATTCTCCTTATAGACGCTTTAAAACTGTAATATCCGAGCAGGCTTGGTTGAATGAGAAAAAGGGAGAAGCCATAGAAGCGACTATTATTTCTCCTTTTATGCCACTTGTTAAGGATATATTATACTTGTTTCTACCTACTCTCCTGCTGATTGCTTTCCTGGTATATTGCTGGGCAAAACAGATGGATTCAATTATCAGGCAGCAAGGTGATATTGAGGAACAACGTTCTGCTTTTTATTTACTGGCCGAGAAGATGCGGCTGCCAATAGGTAGGGTACGTGAGCAGATTCCCCAAAAGAAATGGGAAGATATCGAAGCTTCGGGTAAACGCTTACTGGAAATGACTGAGCATACCCTTACAGGAGCTAAAGAGAGTGAACGGCAAAGGCAGACCCGCAAGCAACATTCCTTTAAGATCTTTTCAATCATTGGTTTGGTAGCAAGTTGTCTTTTGCTGGTGGTTTGGTTCGTTTATCTGTATCGCACGGCTTTTGAGGAAACTACTTATCAAGTGAACGATTGTTTTGAGGCAGCTTTTTATGATGAGGCTCTACATAATCGTTTTCCTTTGTTCTATTCACAAACAGCGAAAGATGATACGGCTGAAACTGAAGAATTCATTGATTCACCTTTTGCTAAAGAACAACGGGAGCTTTTGGAGAAAGAATCATCCAAACACAAGATTCATCGTATGATTGTAATGCATATATACAATCCGATTGATCTGAATTACCGCCTTCGTTCCGCTCTGATTATGCAGCAGAGGTTTAATAAGAGTAAATTGGATATCCCTTTTTCCATGCGATATATCGATTCTGCTTTTTCCTCCCGCTTGGCGGCATTGGGAATGACTTGTTATAGTGGTATTCGTAAATATGCTTCTCCCTCGGATAGTACACTCTTGGAAATAGGTTACACATCTGCAAAGTATCCTGATATATCCTCCCGGTTTATTCCTCTAAAAGAAGATAGCACCCTTTGTGTGCAAGGAATCGTAAAGAATCCCTACCGCTATGTAGTCCGTTCCGTTTGGTATCTGTTCTTGCCTCTTGGATTGATGTTTTTGGTAGTGTTGGACTGTATCTTCGGTCAGATTAAAGTACTGGGAATGCAACGACGGCTGGGGCAGTTTCAGAAAGACTTTACCTATGCTATGATACACGATATGAAATCTCCATTAAGTTCCATCCTGATGGGGGCACATATCTTGGCAAGCGGCAAACTTTCTGATAAACCGGACAAAGAAGAAAAGTACAGGCAAGCAATGACCGACGAATGCGAGCACCTTTTAACGCTCTCCAACCGGGTACTGGTGTTGACGCAACTGGATAAGGGGCATTTGCAATTGAATAAAGAAGAAGTCGTTCTACGTACATTGCTGAATGATTTGATTGCTAAGACCACTTTAAAAGTCGGCAAGAAGGTTGACTTCAATGTTGTTTACCACCGTTGTGAAACGGTTTATGCCGATGCTTTCTGCTTGCGTGAAGTGCTGGGTAACCTAGTGGATAACGCCATTAAATATTCGCACGACGAAGTAAAGATAGATATTATCTGCGAGTCCGAGAAAGGCTTCTCAAAGATTAAAGTCTGTGATAATGGGCTGGGTATCCCTTTGAAAGACCAGTCGCGTATCTTCAATCGCTTTGAACGGTCCGTAGCTGCTGCCCATAGCAGTAAAGGAGGTGCTACGGGCTTCGGTTTGGGGCTGAACTATGTGCAGCAAGTAATGCTGGCACATGAGGGCAGGGTAGAAGTAGAAAGCGAGGAAGGGCGTTTCAGCGAATTCACGCTCTACTTTCCATCAATCTGAAAACGTATGTCTTCATAGCAGTCGTTGATGAAAAGATTCTTCTCGAACGAGCGTAACTGCCATAGGATATAGATGTCATCAAAAGCAGAAAGGAACATCAGCATACCAAGTTCCATAATATGGAAATATCCGTTTATCATGCCGTATAGAAAGGGTATGATTCCCAAAAGAATAATAGGCGTGAGGCAAGCAATCCGATATTGCCACATCCGTATCGGTGCATTGCAGTGGCAGGTAAAGATTCCCCCTTGATGGCGGATAAATGAAATAGAACGGAAGCCTTTGGGGGAGAACAACCCGAAAAGAAGGTAATGAATCAACTGATTTATCCCTATTCCTACCACTAAAGAGAGGAAGAGCGTGAGAGAGGTTATGTCGGGTATTCCTTTTCCATGAATCATCTCGAATAAAGCTATTCCTGCCACTAACATTATAATAGTTGCTATCCAAGCTTGTTTATTTATCTTTCTGCCCGAAAGTACTATTTCGGTTCCCTTCTTGCTTTGTACGATAGAGAAATTCGTTTTGTTAGTCATAATCTTTATGGTTTTAATGATACATTCATTTAACTTGATGTTGCAAAGATAGGAGAACGAAAAATCTTGGTAAGTTATTGCAATGTTATCATTACGTTAACTGAATATCTCCGGACTTCTTCTGTGCCTTCCAAGTAGGCATTGTCCCCTTTATGAATGTAAATGTCCCCTTATATCCCCCACTTGAATTCCCGATAATGCTTTGTAGTACATCATTTTATAAGTTAAATGTTTCCCCTCATTTGTCCCCCTGCTTTGTTTCTCTGTTTGTGGGCTACTCCCTACATTTGCTAATGTCTTCTAAACAGACAAATTACTACTATTATTCATCTATTCAAAAAGTAAAATTATGGAAAACCAAGGGATACTCCTTTGTATTGGAATAGCTCTTATCGTATTGCTGATATGCTGGTATATTTGGGCAGCAAACAATCTAATTGCTAAGCGAAACCGTGTAAAACAATGCCGTATTTGCGTGGCACTGAAACAGCGGAATGACTTGATACCGAATTTGGTAGCTGCTGTAAAATCTTATATGGGACACGAAAACGAGATACTGACCCGTATTGCGGAACTTCGTTCGCATACCTTCCAACCATCCCAAGAAACGGAGCAGATAAAGAACGGCAATGAGCTTTCCGGCTTGTTGACGAGGCTTCAACTTTCTGTTGAAGACTATCCCGAATTGAAGGCAAACCAACAATTCAACCGCTTGATGGCAAATGTCGAAGATATGGAATTGCAGTTGCAAGCCATCCGGCGTACCTATAATGCTGCCGTTACTGATTATAATAATTCCATTGAGATGTTTCCCTCCTCTATTGTGGCACGTCAGCAGAACCACCATGCAGAGGAACTGATAGACATTCCCGAATACGAGAAACAGAATGTGGATATAAACAAACTTTTCAAGCAGCAGTAATATGAGTACTATTGATTTTAAAAACCTTTCGCAGCAATTGCGTGCGGAGTTGTCGAGGGTGAATAATTGGCGCAAGATAGTACGTGTACTGAGTATTGTGGTCTATCTTTTCGTGTTCTGCTGGTTTGTGTTCGTACTGTTTGGCGGTTATCTGGCGGGGCGCGTAGGATGGGAGAATTATTCTGTGATTACGCAATACATCTTTCCAGTCTTTATAGGTTTCGTAGTACTGAACTTTGCCTTTTCCCGTAGTCTGGTAAAGTTTCAGGAGCAGGAGAACGATATCATGCGCAACATAATGTCGGCAATGTTCCCTACGGTCTGTTTCGATTTCGCTTCCCAGTTGGATTATAAGATATTGTCAGGCAGTAAACTTTTCAACACTTCCTTTTCAGATCCGGCATTGGGAACTACTACCTATGGCTACTTAGAGATTCCGCGCGGCGAACAAACTTTTTATGTAGCGGATATAGGCGTTTCCTACGGTTTAATGAATAAGTTGGCACTCAATTCGCTGACGGGATATTTTGTGATGATCTACCGCTATGTACTCCGTCCGCTGTTTGCTTCCCGCTTAGAGAGCAGTGGGCATAACTTTAGGGGGATGTTTGGTTGGTGCCGGTTAGAGAAGACTTTCAAGGGTAGTATTCTTATTCTGCCCGATCACTTGGAGCAGAAAGTTGGGTATCTGGCACAGAATATCCAAGGTTTGAAGAAGCGTTATAATGCCCGGTTCATGCATTTGGAAGATCCCGATTTCGAGAAATACTTTGCCGTGTATGCCGACGATGAGATAGCTGCACGTATGCTGCTGACTCCTGCCATGATGCGCTATATTACCCGCTTGCGTGAGACATTCGGTCACGATATGATGCTCTCTTTCAATAAAGACACTTTCTATTATGCAGCAGCTATGCCGGATGGTTTCTTGTGCCTGCGCAAGCAAGCCTTGGATAATGAACACTTGCTGGAACAGATTTACAATGAAATAAACCTCTCTTGCCATGTGGCGGATGAATTGAAGTTGAATTAACTCATTAATAAACACATAAAAACAAAAAGAATGATGGAAAATAACAATTGGATGTTTTGGGGTGTAGCTTCGGCTATGGTAATTTCTTTTCTTTATTTTAAAGTATGGCCGTTTGCCCGTAAGATAATCAGGGCTTTCGGAGGAATACGTTTGAACTCAAAGTCAAAGTTGTCCGAGCAACAGTATAAAAAACTATCTGTTGGTAGTTTGTATGCCCGGCAACAAGGCGGTTATCTCAATTCATTGACTTTGGACATCAATGATAAGCTACCTACAATTTTAGGTCAGTGGTGGGGAGTCAATACTGCCCGGGATGCTCGTGAAACACTGGACTACCTGTGCCAGAAAGGTTTTGATTATTATTTCCCGTTTGTTTATCAGGCTTTTCTGCTTGATGATGAGCAGGCGCAGGATCAGATATTCCAGCAGAACATGACGAGCCAGGAAGATTATGATAAGGCGGTTGAACAGCTGTACAATCTCAAAGAGACTTATCAAGAACTGGTAGATTGCGAAGTTATTGCCTCTAAAGAAGACATTGCCCGCTACGGAGTGATCGGTTGGGATGCAGGAAGACTGAATTTTATGGCACGGGCCTGTTATGACGCCAAGTATATCTCTGAAATAGAAGCTTGGAAGTACATTGATAAAGCATACGACCTAGCCCATTCTAATTTTACCTCTTGGCATGATATGGCAATGAGCTACGTTATCGGCCGTGCCATTTGGGGCGGGACCGGCGCTTATAACTCCGGTATGAAAGGATTTGCCGACGATCTGCTTTCCGATCCTAAGAGCCCCTGGGTACAAATAAAATGGTAAACTCATCTTTTAAAACGATATCATGATATGAAACAAACACTTACTTTTATCCCTCCCGTAGTGGACTCCACACAAAGCTCTATCCGTATGGAAGCATACGAACAGAGTGTGGACTTGTATAATCAAGGTGAATATATGCAAGCCTTTCATAGCTTGTTGGACTATCTGAATGCTGATTTCCGCACTAAATACGGCAATGCCGATGGAACGGAGTTTCACATACCACACGGCTCTATTCTGGTGCATATCTGCGCAAAAGATGGTTTCTTCCATATCAGTGCCGATTTCCTGAACCTGCCCGAGAAAGGTCGTGTTGCCATGCTTCGCCAGGTTGCCGATTTGAACCTGAACAAACTGTTATTGCCCCGTTTTGTGAAGGACAATGACAAGCTGAGAATGGAATATGTCTGTGCTTTCTCACAAAGCCATCCGCACAAGATGTACTTTGTACTACAAAATATCTGTCATATCGGTGATAAGTATGATGATGAATTCTGCTCGAAGTTCGGTGCTACCCGTTGTTACGAACCGCAGGTCACTCCTTATCCCCAGGAAGAGGTAGACCGTATCTACGAGGGTATACAGACCCTGGGACATGCAACCTTGGAAGCCTTGAAAGAGTATAATGCCGACCGTCGCTACGGTTATTCATGGAATGTGCTGGATACTACATTCTATCAGATTTCCTATTTCGCCCGTCCGCAAGGGCAACTGCTCAACGACCTGGATAAAGCGGTGGATGACATGGATGCGGATTTGCCTACCTCCGAGGTAGTGGCAAAGGGGAAAGCTTTCCTTGAGAAACTGCTTGCCTTGCCAAAGGAGAAACTGGCCGAAGACCTTTATTTCGTGGATACATTGGTTTCCACCAAGCGCCGCTCTTCCTTGAAGAATGTACAGGAGAACTTTGCGAGTGTCTATAAAGAAGCTACGGGGGCAATACAGTCCGAGAGCTATGAGCAAAGTGCTGTCCGTCTGCTCTACATCTTTTACGAGGCTTATTTCTATAATGACATGCAGGACGATATCAATGCCATCATTGCCAAGGCGCTTCGGAAGGCAAGCGGTCTGCCCGTAGAGGAAGCTTCCGAAATTCTTTATGATGCCATGGATAAGATTATGGAAGGCGATTTGGAAGATGACGATGATGATGAAGATTTGCAGCAAGCTGCCGGCGCAATCGGCGAGGCGGTAGCTGAAATGCAGCAAAAGATGGCAGCAGCCATGGGCGGCGGCGATCTGCAAGAACTTCAGCAGAAGATGGCAGCAGCCATGATGAGCGGTAATATGGAAGAATATACCCGTTTGGTGGCCGAGCTTCAGCAGAAGATGATGGGAAACTTTGGGAGCTAACTTAATCAGAACAAAAACACATTAATTATGGATCAGAATATTTATAAACTGGTATATAAAGTGACACATGCCGGAGGTTCCGGTAGTTGCTTTTACCTGAAAGCATATAATCTTTTTGTAACGAACTATCATGTAGTCAATGGTTTCCACTCTGTTGCTATCCACGATAACGACCGAAATCCTTATCTTGCTAAAGTCGTACTTGTGAATCCTTCCTTGGACATTGCCTTGCTGGCAGCGGATGGTGACTTCTCTTCACTTCCCGAACTGAACCTTGCCGCAGACGATTCGCTCGGCATTGGTGGAAAGGTATGTGTGGCGGGCTATCCTTACGGCATGCCCTTCACAGTGACGGAAGGTTCCGTATCTTCTCCCAAGCAGTTGATGGAAGGCAAATATTACATTCAGACCGATGCTGCCGTGAATCCCGGTAACTCGGGAGGACCTATCTTCAATGAGAATAACGAAGTGGTAGGTGTTACGGTAAGCAAGTTCAGCAATGCAGATAATATGGGATTCGGTGTACGTGTTGAGGCTCTGCGTAAATTGTTGGAATCGGTAGATGCGATTGACCGGGATGCTTTCCAAGTACAGTGTGACAGTTGCGATGAGTTGATAGCGGACGAAGAAGAGTTCTGCCCTTCTTGCGGTGAGAAGTTGCCCGAGGGTGTCTTTGCAGAGCGTGAGCAGTCACCGTTAAGTGTGTTCTGTGAGCGTGCCATAACAGAAATGGGCGTTAATCCGGTACTTGCGAGAGATGGGTATGATTCCTGGACATTCCACAAAGGAAGTTCAGAGATACGTATCTTTGTGTATGAAAACGCCTATCTGTTTGCCGTTTCTCCTATCAACCTGTTGCCTAAGAAAGACGTGGAGCGTGTGTTGGATTATATACTCAGTGAAGACTTCTCTCCTTATAAACTGGGTATCGAGGGACGCCAGATTTATATGGCTTACCGCATTCACTTGTCCGACCTTACGGAGGCATCGGAAGATGAGATTTGCAAGAACCTGGTAAATCTTGCCCTACGTGCCGATGAGATGGATAACCGGATGGTGGAAGAGTTCGGTTGCGAGTTCTCGGAATATTCCAAGCAGGAAGAAGAGTCACTTTAAGATCTATAAATGGAGTGCGGCTGCCGGGCAGATATACTGTCGGCAGCCGCATTTCGTTTCATTATAAGAGAGATTGCTGTTAGAGTAGTTTTTTATTTGTTTGCCAGCAGAGCATCATCATTCCAGAATGTGGTGTTGTGCTCTTCTTTCAGATTCCAGTTGTTTTCTTTTGGGCTCCATTCGTAGCTTAGGTAGCGCAGCGTGTTGTCATTGGTCTGGTAAACGGCCTTTTCTTTGATATCGGAGTAAGCATTGTCCTTTTCGTTCCAGGCAGCATATTCAATGGTTACATCGTCTGTGTAGAAGAAGTTCAGGCTGTGGTGTTTTTCAAAGCTCTTAGTCGCTTCGTTCCATTTCAATACTTCTTTTTGCTGGATACGTCCGTCATTGTTGTAGATGTAGTTGTACTTCACGTGGTTGTGCAGATACTTGTTATTCTCTACCTTGTATACGGTTTGAGTTTCTGTACGTCCTCCGTTTGTTTCGGTGTTGTAGGCAAAGTTGTTTACACGGTTACCACTTACTGCGTTTACTACGGATGTCATTACGATGATTACTGATAATACTAAAGTCTTCATAATTGTTTATTTTTTAAGTTATACGTTTCGTTTATTCTCTTGTCTTCCGGTGAGTTGTTCCCTTTCGACATTGCAAAGATAGGGGGAGGCAAAAATCTTTTAGGTTATCGCTACGTTAACGTTAGGTTAACGGTGTAAGGGTAGTGTTCGGATGGTAAAAAAGGTGCTTTTGTCAGACACTGGCGTTTCTCTTGTCAGACACTTGTGTGTATCGTGACAAAGACTGGTGTCTATCGTGATACACGCCAGTGTCTGACAAGAGAAACACCAGTGTTTGATAAATGGGATAGAAAAAGCCGGCTACTTGTATCTTACCCCAAGTAGTCGGCTTCTCTTGATTATCCTTTTACCTATTTTGTGCTTGCAAGCATCCTGTTGACGTTGCTGTCGTTCAATTCGTAAACGGTCTTCTGTACATTGCTATCGTAGGCATTGCTCTTGCTGTTCCAGCAAGCGTAGTTTAGTTCGACTTCATTGTCGGCGTATTCCACATCGAGTTTGAAATAAGGAATCCATGCTTCTTTTTCACTGTTCCACTTGGAAGCTTCTTTGCTGGTCACGCGGTTTTCGTTGTCATAAGTATAAGTATAACGCAGGTGGCGGAACAGGTGGCCGTCTTCATTGCGGAAGATGTTCTTGGCAGTCATCAATTCGCCGGTCATCTCGTCGTTGGTTACATACTGGGTAGGATTAACTGCACTTGCAGAGAAGTTCATTACACTTACCATTACTACTGCTAACATTACAACTGCTTTGGAGATTAAATTCGTTTTCATAATCGTTATTTTTTTATTGTTATTACTTCGGTTTCTGAGGTGATGTTTTTGAGAACCGCCTTCGCCTATATATAGTCAATTCGTGTGCCAAAGTGGTAATCGGTTGATAATCAATGTTAATTAGGAATGGGGCTATGTCCGCTTTCGAACAAGTGTCCGCACAGAAACGAACAATAGCAACAAAAAAGAGAAAAAACTTTTAGGGGTATTTATTTTCATAGGTGTCTATTTAATAAATGAGCATACTATGGAAATAAACACATTAATATCAAAATACTTATCCGGTGAAGCCACCATTGAGGAAAAGCTTGAATTGGAAGCTTGGCGGAATGCTGATGAAAATAATGAGAGAGAATTTCAAGAGCTTGTAGAAAGTTGGAATCTGGCTCATTCGGAAGTTCAATATCTTTCTCCCGACAAAGAAAAAGTATGGATCAAGATTATGAGTAGCATTAATCAGATGCAACCGGTTAAGATGTATTCGCGTACTATATTCTATCGCACCATTTCTATTGCTGCAACTGTTGCTTTACTAATCGGTGTTTCATTGCCTATGTTCTTTTCAGGAAATGAAGCCGGTAAATTGGTTAGTTTCAAAGCTCCTTTGGGTCAGAAAGCAGAAGTTTGCTTGCCTGATGGTACGAATGTTTCTCTCAATTCAGGTTCAGTACTTACTTATTCTACTGATTATAGTCGTACCAACCGCTCTGTAAAGTTAGAAGGTCAAGCTTTTTTTGATGTAATCAAAGATAAGGATCACCCATTTGATGTAGCAGTAGGAAATATTAAAGTAGTAGTTCACGGTACTTCTTTCGATGTGAATGCTTACAAAGATAACTCTGAAATAGCTGTTACTCTGTTGACCGGAAGCGTCAGTATTCTTTCTACTTCTTCCAATAAAGTTCTGGCGAATATGAAACCGAATCAAAAGGCGATTATTCCCCTATATGATAAAGACAAATGTAATCTGACTGCTTGTAATGCCGAAGATGAAGCTATCTGGCGTTTGGGCAAACTGAAAATTGATGGTGAAGAACTTGCCGATATGGTCAAAAAGATGGAACGTTGGTATGGGGTAAAGATTGTTGTAAACAATATCAATACTACCAAACACTATTGGATGACTGTAAAAACGGAATCCCTTAAAGAAATGCTTGAGATTATTAACCGTATTACACCTATTGATTATTCTATAAACGGAGAGGAGGTAACCATTACATGTAGATAGGCAACTGTAAAAAGCGGACGTAGAAGACGGCCATCTCCTACGCCCATTCAACACAAAATCCCACACATAGATATTATTCGCCCAGCGGATAGTACAGGGAAGTCTTGCATTTGCAGACAAAGGTAATAATTAATTTTTTATTTAACCTTAAATGAGTTTACAATGTTAAAACTTAGACAAATATTAGGTAGTGTATATATTTTGTTCTGCCTGTTATCCTATTCAACAGCCAATGCTCAGAACTCAGGCAATATAAATATTCCGGTAGGACAAACAACATTAAAAAGTCTGATACAACAAATCGAAAAACAATCAGACTATTCTTTCGTATTCGATAACTCTATCTCTTTAAACGAAACTCTATCATTAAAGGGAGGTAATAAAGATATTGGTTCTATTTTGAAGCAAGCTTTTCAAGGAAAGGATATTGCATTCGAAATCGTAGGACAACAAATAATCTTGAAGAAAGCATTGAAAAGTGTTCAGCCTGAAAAGAAGATTACAGGTACGGTGGTAGACGAATTAGGTGAGCCGGTTATTGGTGCAAGTATCCGGGTGAAGAATGCAAACACAGGTACTATTTCGGATGTAAACGGTGCTTTCTCGATGGTTATACCGGGCAATGCTGAACTTGAAGTATCTTTTGTTGGATATATTACTCAGACTGTCAAAGTCGGCAATAAACAGAACCTACAGATAATAATGGGAGAAGACGCACAAGCATTGGCTGAAGTCGTAGTAACTGCTTTAGGTATCAAGCGTGAAGAAAAAGCTTTAGGTTATGCTGTACAAAATGTAAAAGGCGATCATCTGCAAACTGTGAAAGGTGTCGATGTAGGTTCTTCTCTAACCGGTAAGATTTCCGGTGTGAATGTAATGAATTCAAGTGAGTTTGGCGAAGGTCCTCAAATTCTGGTACGTGGCGAGCAACCTTTGCTTGTGATCGATGGTATTCCTTATGCCAATATGACTTTGCGTGAAATAGCTTCGGACGATATCGAGTCATTAAGTGTATTGAAAGGTGCTACCGCTTCGGCTCTTTATGGATCACGCGGGCAGAGTGGTGCTATTATGGTTACCACGAAGCGCGGTGCTGAAAAAGACGGTATTAGTGTTTCAGTAAATAGCGGAACCATGTTTTCTGCCGGTTACTTGGCTATTCCCGAGTTGCAATCTGCCTATGGACGTGTACTAAAGCAGAATCCGGATGGTACTTCGGAATATGTACGTTCGGCGGATGGTTCTTGGGGAGCTCCGCTCGAAGGGCAGGAAGTTATTCAATGGGATCCGGTGTCAAAGACTATGAAACCAATGCCTTACATTGCCCGTGGTAAGAATAACTTTAAGAACTTTCTCGAGCAAGGATATATCCTGAATAATAATGTAAGCATTTCACAGAAAGGCAAATACGGTAATGTACGTGCTTCTGCTACTTGGGTCAATAACAAAGGGCAGTATCCCAATTCTACTTATAACAAGTATACTTATACTTTGGGTGGCGATATAAAGTTTGATAAGTTCTCGTTTACTACAAACCTTGCTTACAATAAGAATGAATCGCCTAACTTGGGATTTAATGGTTATACCGGTTATGACCCTATGTACAGTTTGTTGATCTGGGGTTCTCCTGACTGGGATATCAGAGATTATAAAGACTATTGGTTGATACCCAATGAAATACAAAACAATAGTTATACGGCAGGAAACAATAATCCTTATTTTGACCGTTACGAAAGACTGCACTCCTTGAATAAGGATATCTTCAACGGCTCATTCGAGTTGAAATACGAACCTACAAAATGGTTGAATACATTAGTCCGTCTGGGTTATGATACATACAGTAATCGTCAGGATGTCAGAATCTCAAAAGGTTCTTTCCAGGGTGGAGGTAATTCTACCATCATTTCAGGAGGAACAGAAGTTTGGGGAGAATCTCAAAAGGGTTCTTATAACACGGGCATAGGTCGTGGATATAGTATTAACGGTGATTTTATCACTTCTGCCAACTATAGCTATAAAGATTTTGCTGTAGATGGTTTTGTGGGTGGCTCTATCATGTACACACAAGATGAAGGATTGGAAGCTTTTACAAAAGGTGGACTTTCAGTACCCGGATTTTATTCACTGAAGGCTTCGGTAGATCCTGCTACGGTTGCTTCTCGTATGTATAAGAAGCAGACTAATAGTATTTATGGTCGTCTAGGATTGTCATGGCGTAGCTTGGCTTTTGCCGAAATGACTCTTCGTAATGACTGGGTATCTACACTTCCCGAATCTACCCGTTCTTACCTTTACCCTTCTTTCTCGGGTAGCTTTGTAGTTTCCGAACTATTGCCGAAAATGGATTGGTTGTCATTATGGAAAGTCAGAGGTTCATGGGTGACTTCCAAAAAAGCGGCTGATATCTACGCCATCAATTCCGTATTAAGCGTAAATAGTAGTGTTTGGGGTTCATTAAGTTCGGCTGTATTACCTACGACAATCAGAGGTACCGATATTCTGCCCGAATCTACAAGTACGTATGAAGTGGGTACTGCTATCAATTTATTTAAGAACAGGCTGTCTTTTGACCTTGCTTATTACAACAAGAAAGCATTCGACTTTATAAAGAATGCCAGTATCAGTCCTTCTTCAGGTTATTCTTCCAATTTTGTGAACACAGGCGAAGAAGTGACAAGAAAGGGAATTGAACTTACAATTAATGGTACTCCGGTTGAAACAAAGGATATCCGTTGGGATGTATCAATCAATTGGTCGAAGTATGCCGATTATTATACTAAGCTAGATCCTGTTTATTCGGCAGACAAGCCATGGGTGAAAGTAGGCGAAAGAGCAGATGCATTTGTTTACCGTGACTATCTGAGAGATCCGGATGGAAACATTATTCATAACTCTTCCGGTTTGCCCGAATATTCTAAATATGATGAAAAGTATGGTAATCAAGGACCGGATTGGATATGGGGTCTTAATACTACGTTGAAGTACAAGAACTGGCAATTGGCTTTATCTTTTGACGGACGTGTAGGTGGTAATATTACGTCGGTTACTGAAATGTATATGTGGCGTTCAGGTAATCATCCTAATTCTGTGACTCCGGAGCGTTATTTGGATATGAAAACTCCCGGCAGTAAGAATTATATTGGTAAAGGAGTGAAGATTGTTTCAGGTTCAGTTCAGTATGATACGTATGGAAATATTGTCCCTGGTTCTGATACCCGCGTATTTGCTGCGAATGATATAGCCACTACTTATAAATCGTATGTGGAAGCTTACCATAAAGGTACGGCATGGGGTGGAGCGCCTTCAGGAGCCGAAATTTATAGTGGTACATTCTTTAAATTGAGAGAAGTTTCATTGACTTACAATGTTCCCAAGGCAATTTGTTCAATGATTAAAGCTCACACTTTGTCTGTTTCCGCTATTGGTCAGAATGTGCTGTTCTGGGCGAAAGATTTTAAATACTCTGATCCCGACGGGGGAACTGAAAACTTCTCCGACCCTTCACAGCGTTACCTTGGTTTCAATGTAAAAATAGGTTTCTAACTTGTTAAATAAGAAAATCATATGAAAATTATACATCGAATAGTATATACAGCAGGAATTGTATGTTTGGCTTGTCTGTCTGCTTGCAACAATTTTGACGATATAAATACCAATCCCGATTCTATTACAAAGGCAAGTGCCTCCATGTTATGCACCAATATTGTGTTGAGCAATATGAAGTTTAATGGAAGAGATGCCAAGGCTTATTTGGAGCAGGGCGGTCTCTCAAAATATCTTGGTTATGCCAATGAGAGTCAGATGAACTCACAGTATAATAGTTTTGGAAACAGCAGCTTCGATCAGATGACCTTGCTACCCAATATTGAGAAAATGGTAGAGTATGCTACGGGTACAACCATGGAAAATTCTTATAAAGGAATAGCCAAATTCTCCAGGGCTTATATGTTTTATAAATTGACAATGCGAATGGGAGACATTCCTTATAGTCAAGCTAATAAAGGTGCTACAGGTAATTATCGTCCTACCTATGACACTCAAAAGGATGTATTGCTTGGAATACTTGACGAACTGAAAGAGGCAGATGCTTTTTTTGCTAATGGAGTAAACTTTGAAGGTGACCCTACTCCGTTTGCCGGTGATCCTACTAAATGGAGAAAAGCAACCAACGCTTTCGCTTTGAGAATTCTTATGAGTATGAGTAAAAAAGAAAGTGACACTTCCTTGAAACTCAAAGAACGTTTTGCTGAGATTGTCAATTCGGGTAATTTATTAACCGAAGCAGATGGATATCTAGGATTAATTTATAACTCTATTAATAAGCATCCGCTGTCGGGAACAAACGATTTGTTTACAAGCCGCACCGTACTCAGTTCATTACTGATAGATGAACTTAAGAGTTTGAATGACCGCAGGCTGTTTTACTTTGCCGAACCTGCAACGATCAAAATTGCTAATGGTGAATCTGCATCTGATATGGATGCTTATGTTGGAGTGGATGTATCTATGGATTATGCTCTGATGACTACTAATTATCTGAAAGGTGATTATTCTCTTTTGAATGTCAGATATCTGAAAGATGCAACTTCTGAACCGAGAATGATGGTGTCATACGCTGAACAAGAATTCCTATTGGCCGAAGCTCGCATTCGTGGCTGGATTACGACCGGTAGTGCCGAAGAATATTATAAATCGGGAGTGAAGTGGGCTTTGAAAATGCAAATGGAAACCAAAGGTAGCGAGTATGCACATGGCATGGAGATTAATCAAGCTTATATCGACAACTATTTTACTGGTGCAGCTGCCTTTAAATCGACTACTGATGAGCAATTAAAGCAAATCTGGATGCAACGTTATTTGTTCAACTTCATGCAAGATAGTGAAGAAAGTTATTTTGAATACCGTAGAAACAAATATCCGGTATTTCCAATTAACCCGAGTACTAATTTGAATATGGAGAATACATCGGCTATTCCAATGAGATGGCTTTATCCAACATCGGAAACTAACTATAACAGAGAGAATCTGGAAACAGCTTTAAATAACCAGTTCGATGGCTATGATGAGGTAAATAAGGTGATGTGGATATTGAAATAAGGAATTGAAATAAAAAGGTCATGGTAGAAATATTCTTATATTTGTTTCCGCTTAGGTACCTAATAAACGAAGAATTATGAAACAACTGCTTTTTATTTTATCGGTAATAACATTCTCTTTTTCTTCTTGTGCCAACAAGAAGCCTGCTTATCAAACTATTACTACTCCAACCGGAACTTGGGAGTTAGTATGGGATGAAGAATTTGATTACGAAGGACTACCGGACTCTACAAAATGGAGTTATGATACTCAAGGTAATGCCACAGGTTGGGGTAACAACGAAGCTCAATATTATACTGTAGCCGATAGTACTAATGCTTATGTAAAAGATGGTATACTTACCATTACTGCCTTAAAGCAACCCATGGAAGGCAAAGAATATACTTCCGCCCGATTGATAACTAAGGGCAAAGGCGACTGGCTTTACGGTCGCTTTGAAACACGCGCAAAACTACCTAGCGGTCTTGGCACATGGCCTGCTATATGGATGCTTTCTACCGATTGGGAGTACGGCGGTTGGCCTGCAAGCGGTGAAATCGACATTATGGAAAATGTGGGTTATGATCCCGATACGATTGTTGGTACTGCACATACAGAAAGCTTTAATCATGTAATGGGTACACAAAAGAGTGCGAAGATCTATTATCCCGATTCTTATAAGACCTATCATACATACGTGTTGGAGTGGGAACCGGAGGAGTATCGTCTGTACGTAGACGATGTACTTTACTTTACCTTCAAGAACGAGAAGACCGGCTTCAAAGAGTGGCCTTTCGACAAGCGTTTCCATATGATTTTGAATCTCGCCATTGGCGGTAATTGGGGAGGTATGAAAGGGATTGACGACACTCTCTTCCCGCATAAGTTTGAGATCGATTATGTGAGAGTATACCAGAAAGTCAAGTAAGCGGATTCTTCATTCGCGTTTGAAAATAAGTCATTTACTGTCGGCTTGCACAGTCATTTTGCTGATTCCCTGCTTGCCGGCAGGTAAAACCTTTGTAACTGTAATTCCAGTTAATGATGAAAACAGATAGTTTGAAATTACTGGATTAGCCAAAGCAGAAATGAGAAAGAGGCTGTTGACAATGTATCCCGTATGCGTTTCAACGCAATCCCCATTTGGGCTTCTACGGTTTTTACCGAGATGTCCAGTTTCTCGGCAATTTGTTTATAGGTAAGTTTCTCTTGTCGGCTTAACAGGAATATTTCCCTACACTTTTCTGGAAGTTGTTCGATGGCTTTGTATAATAACGTGGTGAACTGTTCAAGATCATAACACTCTTTGCCCTGCTTTTCCTGTTGTTGCTGGTTGAACCAGTTCTCTAATAAATAGTGACGGTTTTGTTCATCACGCAGATGATTCAACACTCTGTTCTTGGCTGCATGAAAAAGATATGTTTTAATATATTGAATCTCTATTTCATCCCTGTTCTCCCAAAGCTTTAGATATACCTCTTGCAGCACATCTTCTATAATAGTGATATCTTGGGTATAAAAGTTGAGGAAATGGCACAGTTGATCATAATATAAGTCATAATATTTTCGAAATGTGGCGATATCCATTGTATTTCAGTAGCTTTCAATATTAGATTATGTTGCAAACATACGTAAAAATATTGGTTTTAAGGAATTACAGTTGCCCGTTTTCTACCATCAATATTACTCGCTCGGTCAGTGCGTCATCCCCGGCCGGATCATATTGCTTCTTCAGGCTGGCACCGAAGAGTGCGGCAAATGTCTGATAGAATCCTGCTTTGAAAGGTCCCATAAATGCTTTAACTAGTTCGTAGCCCGTGGAGTTTGTTTGGCGGTCTACTAGTTTTATCAGTAGTTTGCCTTGAGCGAATGAAAGTTTCTTCATACGTGGAGTATATTGTTCTTTCAGGCTTTTCTCTACTGCTTTCATGTGCTTTTGACGGGCTTTTTCGGTGGGCAAAGTCATCATATACTCGTATGTTTCGATGACTGCACGGTTAATCTCTTTAGATATGGGGAGTACTTTCTTCACGTCGCGTATAAGCTTATAGTAATTACTCATGTCCCGTTTGTTCTTGAATTTTAGAGGCTTGAATATATATACGGTTGGAAGGTTGACATAAGGAATGGTATCTCCCTCGTATACGCACATAGGGGTTAGATAAACAGCCTTCTCCCCGCCAGCCTTGGAGGGTTGCTGCTGGGCAAAACATTTCAGGTTTCCCAAAAAGAGAAACATGATGAATATTACTATGTTAACCCTTATAATCATGGCGCAAAAGTACACCATTCTATGTAATCTTGTTGCATTACAGCGATTTTTCCTTGTCAGATTAACTAATTTAAGGTAACTTCGTTGTCTGTAAACATAATAGTGACCTATCGTAAATGAAACATGTCAAGATAGGAGTCTTTTTAAGTATGCTGCTAGTGACTCCTGTACTTGAGGCTCAAAATACGACCGTATCTCTTATAGAAGAGAATCTGGAACAACTCTCGATGGAAGATGACACCGAACGCAATTGGGAAGACGAACTGCAAGAACTCTCCCAACGCCTTGAAGAACCGGTTAATATAAATACTGCCACCAAACAGCAGTTGGAGCAGTTTCCTTTCCTCTCTGACTTGCAAATAGAGAATATGCTTGCTTATCTGTATATCCATGAACAAATGCAGACGCTTTATGAACTACAGTTGATAAAAGGGATGGATAAACGTACCATTGACCTGTTACTTCCGTTCATCTGTTTGAAAACTGTAGAAGAGAAGATGAAATGTCCTGCTTTGAAAACTCTATTGAAGTATGGCAGGCATGAAGCTCTTGCCCGGCTGGATATTCCTTTTTACACTCGCAAAGGCTATGAAAAAAACTATTTAGGACCTGTCTTTTACCACTCGCTGCGCTATAACTTTCATTATGGAGATTATCTGCAAGTGGGGGTAACGGGAGAAAAAGATGCAGGCGAACCTTTCTTCGCTCTGCAAGACCGCAAAGGATATGATTATTATTCTTTCTATTTCCTGATTAAAAATATAGGCAGATTGCGTGCATTGGCGCTAGGCAATTATCGGTTGAGTTTCGGGCAAGGGCTGGTGTTAAGTACCGATTTCCGTTTAGGTAAGACCTTTTCTATGTCTACTGCGGACTATCGTTCGGGAGGGATTCGTAAACATAGTTCTAGCGACGAATACAACTACTTTCGTGGCGCGGCGGCAACGCTCGGTCTTCTGCCTTCGCTGGAACTGTCTGCTTTCTACTCGCACCGCTCTATGGATGGAGTAGTGAAAGGAGGAGAGATAACCTCCATCTACAAAACAGGATTGCACCGCACCCGGAAAGAGGCTGACAAAATGAACGCTTTTACTTTACAATTGATGGGAGGAAACCTGACTTATGAGAAGAACTCGCTAAAAGTAGGAATAACGGGCATCTACTATTTCTTTAATCGTCCTTACGAACCAGATCTAAAGAAATATGCAAAGTATAATCTGCATGGAAACGATTTCTATAATATCGGCATAGATTACAGGTACCGCATTGGGCGTTTTTCCTGGGTTGGTGAGGCTGCAACCGGAAAACAAGGGTATGCGTTGTTGAATCAACTAAAGTATAATCTCTCTACTGATTATAAATTTCTGCTTATTCACCGCTATTATGCTCATAATTATTGGTCGATGTTTGCCCGGTCTTTCGGTGAGAGCAGTACGCCACAGAATGAAAACGGTTGGTATCTGGCGGTGGAAGCCACTCCTTTGGCTCGTTGGAGGTTGTTTGCAGCGTTTGACTGTTTTTCTTTTCCATGGTGGAAGTATCGCATCAGTAAGCCGTCGCAAGGAATAGACGGCATGATTCAAGTCAATTATTCTCTTCTAAGAAACCTTTCCATGTATATCAATTACCGTTATAAACAGAAAGAAAGGGATGTGACAGGAACAAGTGGGAAAGTGATCCTGCCTACATACCATCATCGCACACGATATCGGCTGATTTATACTCCCGCTACCTGGAAACTTCAGACTACTATTGATTATAACCATTTTCATTCCCAAGATAAATCTGCCGGGCAGGGATACCAGTGCACTCAGTCCCTTGCTTATTCTTTCCCCTCTTTTCCTGTAGTAGTATCTTTGCAAGGCACCTATTTTCATACAGATGATTACGACTCCCGTATATACGCATCCGAGAGGGGGATGTTATACTCATTTTATACACCTTCTTTCTATGGAAGAGGCTTTCGTTATTCAGCTTATTTCCGTTATGACTTGAACAAGACTTTTATGTTCCTTGTTAAGTTCGGGCAAACTAATTACCAGGATCGTGACATCATTGGCTCCGGTAACGACCAGATAGAAGGAAGCAGGAAAACCGATATGCAAATGCAGATCCGCATCAAGTTGTAAGGAGAAAGATCGTACATTTTTGTTCTGCTAATTGTTTATTCTTTATCTTTGCAAGAACCATAATTTGAAAAAATAATATGACTGTCATTTATCCATCTCCCATATTCGGTCCTGTACATTCCCGCCGTTTGGGAGTATCTTTAGGGATCAACTTATTGCCTGCCGATGGTAAAGTGTGTACCTTCGACTGTGTTTATTGCGAATGTGGTTTCAATGCCGACCATCGTCCTAAACAAAAGCTTCCCACACGTGAGGAAGTTCGTACGGCATTGGAAGCTCGCTTATTGGATATGCAGCAGAATGGCCCTACCCCAGATGTGTTGACTTTTGCAGGCAACGGCGAACCGACCGCCCATCCGTTTTTCCCCGAAATCATAGAAGATACACTTGCCTTGCGTGATAAGTATTTTCCTGAAGCCAAAGTGAGCGTACTGAGTAACGCTACCCTTATTCATCACCCTGCCGTGTTTGATGCTTTGAACAAGGTAGACAATAACATTTTGAAATTAGATACGGTAGACGAGAAATATATCTTCACTGTTGATCGTCCTAACTCGCACTATTCAGTCAGCGAAATCATTGAATGCTTAAAAGCTTTCAAGGGCAACTGTATCATCCAGACCATGTTTATGAAAGGCAGTTATCAAGGTTTGGAAGTGGATAATACTTCCGAAAAGTACGTTCTTCCCTGGTTGGAAACTGTAAAAGAAGTAGCTCCCCGCCAAGTAATGATCTATACCATTGACCGTGAAACGCCTGGCCATGATTTGCAAAAAGCAACTCACGAAGAGTTGGATCATATTGCAGAACTGGTGAAGGAAGCAGGATTAGCAGTCAGTGTTTCCTATTGATTGGGGTGTTTGTATGTTAATTTTCAGTCACTTAATGTATTATAATAATGAAGCCAATAGCAATTAAAGACCTAAACGAGAACTTCTTCCAGGCAATAGGTAAGGAGTGGATGCTGGTAACAGCAGGAAATAAAGAGAAATTCAATACAATGACTGCCAGTTGGGGTGGTATCGGTTTTCTTTGGAACAAGCCGGTAGTATTTGTCTTTATTCGTCCGGAACGTTATACTTTTGAATTTATTGAGAAGAGCGAATACTTCACCCTGTCGTTCTTGGGAGAAGAGAATAAAGCCATTCATAAAATATGTGGTAGCAAGTCGGGTCGGGAAGTAGATAAAGTAAAAGAAACCGGATTAAAGCCCATTGTTACTGAGAAAGGAAACATATTCTTTGAACAAGGTCGCCTGAGCCTTGAATGCCGTAAGCTCTATTCGGACACAATAAAGGAAGAATGTTTCATCGACCTTGATGCTTGTAAACAATGGTATGACGATGCTCATGGAGGATTTCACCACATGTATATCGCAGAAATTACCGGAGCTTGGATAAAAGATTGAAGAAGAACTTCGGGCAACGTTTAGCACTAATTTTCAGCCCATAAACTTAAATTATAGGTAGCTTCTACCTTGTCCTCCACTTCGTCAGGAAGGGCAGGGAAGAAGTCGATACCTGTAATTCGTTCCACTTCGTCCACAGAGTTGACGTAGCTGTCCAGCGGATGGTTGCCCGAAGCATTCTTATAAATGAAGCCGATTGCTTTAGGTGGTGTACTGGTTGCACAGAGTATAACCTTAAAGAAAGCTTCGGGAACTGTGATCCGATGCTGCTTTCCAATAGTGCGGTGCTTTTGTTTGTAAAGTATTGGTCCGCAGACAATGTAGATTTTCCCTTCTGCTACTGCCCATTTGCGGCAGGCTTCTTCCAACTCTTTCCAGTCTCCACGGTTCAGGTTATGGTTTTGCGGGCAGATGTTAGTCATGTAGAAACTCTCTTGCATGGCTTTCCAATGCCAACGGTTATCTCCGGCAGGACACATATGTCCACGGTCCATACCGGCACCTTTGTAGTCGTTTGTAGTAACGGCTTCATCTTCGGGTAGATCAGGATCGGGAAGGAATTTGTCGGTACGGCTTTCACGTTCTATGAGCTTTTCCGGAGAAAGCTCCCAAGCTACCCAGTTGGGGATTTTTAATTCTTTATTATAAGATACAGTATATCCTTTCCTATAAAATATTTGCTCAGGAGTACTTTTTAGAGGGGCAGGAAGAAGTACATCATCTCCTATCGCTGTGTTTTCAGAAGATGCATGATTGCCAGCCCCTTGCTTTGCAGATTCAGTTGTAAAGACAGACTGGTTTAGATGCAGGGATTTAGCTATCGGTTCATACAGAAAGCAAGCTATGGCTATCAGTATAATCAGATAAACTACTCCTTTGGACGATTGTTTCTTTCTCCTTCTTTGTGCCATCTAACTCTTAACTATCAACTTTCAACTCTTATCATCTCCGCCCTTTCCAGTGCCACATTAATATTCGGACAAATATTCTCTTCGCCCAGCAATTCATAGAAGCCTGATTTCTGCAAAACGTTGTGTACATTCTCATTCACACCCGAAAGTATGATCGTGATTTTTTCCTTCTTCGACATCTGGCAGAGACTTTCCAAGTTGTGAATACCGGTAGAGTCTATGAAAGGCACTTTACGCATACGGATGATTCGTACTTTAGGACGATCACCCAATTGCGCCATAACTTCCTCAAACTTGGTAGCGATACCGAAGAAATACGGGCCATTGATTTCATATACCTCTACACCTTCCGGAATTGTCAGATGTTCTTCACTCGTGGCTATATCCAACTCGGCATTCGGGTCAATCTCGTCCTTGATCACAGATATCTCAGTGGTTTCCATCACACGGCGCATGAAAAGTACGCAGGCAATGACCAGACCCACTTCGATGGCAATTGTCAAGTCGAAGATAACTGTTAGGAAGAAAGTCATCAGCAACACGGTAACATCTGATTTTGGACTCTTCATCAGTCCCTTGAAGGTGCGCCAGCCACTCATGTTGTAGGATACGATTACCAATACTCCAGCCAGACATGCCATAGGGATATATTGCGCTAAAGGCATGAGGAACAGTAGAATCAGCAGCAACACTACGGCATGAACCATACCGGCTACGGGAGTTTTACCACCATTATTGATATTGGCCATCGTACGGGCAATAGCACCGGTTGCAGGAATACCGCCGAAGAGAGGCGTTACCAGATTGGCGGCACCTTGTGCTATCAACTCTGTATTAGAGTCGTGCTTGTCGCCAATCACACCGTCGGCTACCGTAGCCGATAGTAAAGACTCGATAGCCCCCAGTACAGCGATGGTAATGGCAACAGGAAACAGGTTTTTAACGGCTTCCCAATCCAAAGCAGGCATCACCGCATCGGGCAGTTCGGCTTTGATACTGAAGCGGTCGCCAATAGTGTCAATGCAATCAATCCCGCCATACGCTTTCATCAGGTAAACGGCTACTGTCACCACGATGATGGCGATCAGTGAACCGGGTATCTTCTTCGAGAACTTGGGAGTAATGGCTATAATAACGATGCTGACAATACTTACTATTGTATTCCACCAATTAACCGTATCGAAATGCTGGAAATATATAATCCACTTCCCAACGAAATCTCCTGGTACCTTCTCTCCGCCGAAGTTCAGCCCGAAGATATCGGCAATTTGTGTGGTGAAGATAGTGACGGCGATACCACTCGTGAATCCTACAATAATGGGATAAGGAATGAACTTGATAACTGCTCCCAACTTGAATACTCCCAAGAGAATGAGGATAACTCCCGCCATCAGCGTGGCGACAATCAGCCCGGACTCTCCATATTGCTGTATAATGCCATATATAATGACGATAAATGCACCTGTAGGTCCGCCGATTTGCACTTTGCTCCCTCCCAGCAAGGAGATGATGAAACCTGCGATGATGGCCGTAATAATGCCTTTCTCCGGTGAAACGCCGGAGGCGATACCAAACGCAATGGCAAGTGGCAGGGCAACGATACCGACAATGATACCTGCCATCAAGTCTGCCATGAATGTTTCTTTCGAGTAATTTTTTAAAGCTGCGTAAAGCTTTGGTTTGAATTCAAACGCTTTCATTTCTATCTACTTTTATACGAATTGTAATGTCTATGTTGCAAACGAGCTGCAAAAGTAGATAAAATAATGTATAGATTGATGGATTACTCTCTTTTTTATGGGCATAATCGGTTCTTTGTTGAACATATATATCAGTTTTTTTGTTTCTTAAAAAGATATATGCCAATTAAATATATCTAGAGGGCTTCTTCGGGTTACTGAGCATGATAGATTTTAACTATGTTGCAATAGATAAATCCGATGAGCCCTAAGTGCGGTTGTTTGGAACTATTTTCTTAATTTTGTAATGTTAAAAACGATAAGACGAACAAAATATACGTAATCATATTAACTAATTAAAGAAAGAATTATGAGCAAAAGTGTTAAAGGAACTCAGACTGAGAAGAATCTATTGACTTCATTCGCAGGTGAATCACAAGCAAGAATGCGTTACACTTACTTTGCAAGCGTAGCAAAGAAAGAAGGTTATGAACAAATCGCTGCAATCTTTACAGAAACTGCCGACCAAGAAAAAGAACACGCTAAACGTATGTTCAAATGGTTAGAAGGCGGAATGGTAGAAATCACTGCTTCTTATCCTGCAGGTATCATTGGTACTACTTTGCAAAACCTTCAGGAAGCCGCTGCCGGCGAACACGAAGAATGGTCATTGGATTATCCTGGTTTTGCTGACGTTGCCGATGCAGAAGGTTTTCCCGCTATCGCTATGATGTATCGTAACATCGCTATTGCTGAGAAGGGTCACGAAGAACGCTATCGCGCATTTATCAAGAACATCGAGACTGCCAGCGTATTTGCCAAAGAAGGTGAAGTGGTATGGCAATGCCGTAACTGTGGCTTCATTTATACAGGTAAAGAAGCTCCGGAAGTTTGCCCGGCTTGCTTGCATCCACAAGCTTACTTCGAGGTAATGAAGAACAATTATTAATAAATAGAAATGCTGTCCTGCGAACAGGATATTTTCTATTTCACTATAATACCCGGATATCTTCACTTAGAAGATGTTCGGGCATTATTTTTCTATTCCATATAGGCTGTTCCATAAATGGCTATATTGGCACGGAAACTGGTTAATTGCGTTCATTTTTATAATGAAGTTATCTATAGAGTTAAGATATACTATATCTTTGATAACATATTATGCATAATACAATTCAATGAGTGATCCTTTTCATATATACACCGATATGTCTGCACTTCCCGTACACGAACATGAAGCATACCTGGAAGAAGGCTTTGGCGGAATTTGCACAAGCGGTACAGCTGTAATAAAGGTGTTTTCTGTTTGTCGTAAAATATCTCCGAATGATTTGGTAACCCTTTTGCCACTGCAATTGGCGCAGATACAGGAAATCAGTGATGACTTCGCTATGACTTTTTTCAAGATCAATAAAGTAATGTTTCTGGATGTAATGAGTGGTTTGGGAAAAATAACTCCCGACTTTTTCTTTTATATGCGGAAGAATTTTCATATTCATTTAAATGAATATGATACTAAAAGATTCCTTGGTTTTTGCGACGTTATTGACTATCGGAAGAATAATGGCGACCCTCATTTCTGGCGGGAAACAGTATTACATTTATTGAGGATTTATTATTGGGATTTTTATGTCCACTTCCAAAAGGTAACAAATAAGAAAAAAACATATCTGAACTCTCGCAAAGAGAGTATCGCTTTTAAATTTTCAATGCTGGCATTCGAGCATTGTAAAGCACATCGTGAGATCAACTTCTATTCTGAAAAACTGTGTATTTCCTCTTTATATCTTACCAAAGTCATACAGGAAGTGAATGGTCAATCTCCTCGTGAAGTGATTGCGGATTATGTCATTGTCGAAATAAAAAGGATGCTTCGGAATGCAAACCTTGATATAAAAGAAATTACTCACCAGACCGGATTTAGCAACCAGTCTTCCATGAGTCGTTTTTTCCGTCAGCATACAGGGATGTCACCGTCTGAATACAGATGTACCATTCATATCATACAGTAACCTTAAAACAGAAATTAAGATGAGTCAATTTGAAACAGCAAACAGTGAAGACAGCAAAACTTCTTATGAGAGAGAAATGGTTGCATTGTTGCAGGATCAAATCCTGTTCGCGGAGAGTGTATTTGTCCATTTGCCGATAGGAATTGAAATCTATGATGTAGAAGGCATTTTGCGGAATATAAACGAACATGCCAAGAAAATGTATGGAGTGGAAGACATAAGTATGGTAATCGACAAGATTAATCTTTTCGATAGTCCTTATGTTGATGAAGAACTCAAGATGAAAATACAATCCGGTGAGCAAGTCATACTTGAATTTGAATATGATTTCGCCCGGATAAACCAGGAATATTATAAATCCCGTAATAATAATACCATTATATATGAGGTTAAAGTAGTTCCTATACGAAACAAGCAGGAGAAAATCTTGGGTTATATGCTACTTACCAACGATGTGACTGCCACTAAAGAAGCGGAATATCATACTGAGGAAAATAAGAAAAATCTGGAAATGGCAATGAAGACCGCTAATATGTCGTCGTGGGTATATGATGTACATAAAAAGAAATTCGGTACTTTATATGGAACCCCCATTACGCTGAATTGCGATACTTTAGAGAAATTGCAAAAACGGATGCTGCCGGAGGATTATACTCAGTTGTTTCAACTCTTCTCCCAACTGATAAACAATGAAGTACAACAAGGGCAGATTACTTTTGGTTTTTATAATGAATCGGAGAAACAATACCGGTATTATGAAAGTCGGTTACGATTATCGTCCGAACACCGTGGCAAGCTTCTGATTATAGGCACTCAACTGGATGTGACTGAAAAAATACAAATGGCCAAGAAAACGCACGATCTTATAACCAAGCGTGAACTTGCCATGGAGGTAAACAATATAGTTCATTGGGATTTTGACGTACGATCACAAAAATTCGAGTCATACAATGATCCTGTTAATAACTATGCTTCGGACAAACTGATAACTTTAAAAGAGTATCAGGAGGTAATACATCCGGATGATCAGTCTTTAGCTAATGATGCTTTCCAATCCATGCTATCAGGCAAAAAGTTCAATATTAACTTTACTTGTCGCCTGCAAACTAAATATGATGATTCCTGGCAATATTGCAATATTACCGGGGTTCCTTTTGAGTATTCTAAAAATGGTGAGGTTATAAGGTTCACAGGATTCCGGCAAAACATATCCAAAATCCACCAATTGAATGAGGAGCTTAAAGAACGTAATTATAAGATGGAGCTTACATTCAAGACAGTTGGTATGTCATATTGGGATTTTGATGTAGAAAGCAAGCAGTTCAGGGCTTTCAATGACCCGGTGAACGATTACCATTCTGAGAAAGCAATTATGATTGACGATTACTTGAAAGTGGCTCATCCTGACGACACAGAACAACTCCGTGAGAATATGGATTGTATGCTTCAGAAGAAAAACAAAGAATTTAGCTTCCAATATCGTTCCAGAACCAAATGGGATCAGGATTGGCAAACACTGGTTGTCACAGGTGTTCCGTCCGAAAAAGACAAAAGAGGAGAAGCTATTCGTTATACCGGTATATCATACAATAATACAAAATGGGAAAAGATGGCCCAGGAATTAAAGGAGTTGAAAGAAAAAGCCGAACTTTCCGATAAGCTTAAATCTGCCTTCCTGGCTAATATGAGTCATGAGATACGAACTCCCTTAAATGCAATTATCGGATTTTCCGAGTTACTGGTAGAATGTGATGATGCAGATGAAAAAGCAGAATACTGGCAGATTATTGAGTCTAATAATGAATTGTTGTTACGACTGATTAATGATATTCTAGATCTTTCTAAAATAGAATCCGGAATTCTTGAGCGGCATAGGGAAAGGTTTAACTTATCACAGGTATGTAATGAACTGTATGTGATGATAACACCCAAGGTTACAAATCCTGAAGTCAAATTCTACCAGGAAAACCCTTATCCGGACTGTTGGGTGAATTTGGACAGTAACCGGCTTAAGCAGGTATGGATGAATTTCCTTACTAATGCAGTAAAATGTACCCGGTCCGGTTATATAAAAATGGGTTATACCGTTGAGAAGGACGGTATTCGTATTTATGTGGAAGATACGGGAGTAGGTATTCCGAAAATGCTGCAAGACAGAGTCTTCGGACGCTTTCAGAAGCTCAATGAGTTTGCACAAGGTACGGGGCTTGGCCTGGCAATCTCCAAAGCAATTGTTGAGGCTGCCGGAGGAGAAGTAGGGCTTTCTTCCGAAGCCGGTGTCGGATCGATTTTCTGGGCATGGATTCCTTGTGAAATATGTAGGCAGGATTATGTGGATAAATCTTCTCTATTACCAAAACAGCATTCCGGATTGGATAGTATTGATAGGAAGGAGATACGGATCTTGGTTGCTGAAGACAATGACAGTAACTATTCTTTGGTGCGTCACATGCTTAAAGGTTATAATCTTACTCGTGTAGAAAATGGTGTA
>OHGT01000362.1_pt1 | contig 36153 bp, 37 predicted proteins | sample 1567861 | NCBI WGS metagenome assembly OHGT01 (sample SAMEA3879533, study PRJEB24766) | human gut metagenome | biome: human-associated habitat; feature: feces | place: USA | collected 1985/1987 | reverse complement strand
CCTCCATAGGCTTGAAATTTTTACACTTTTATTATACTATAAGATATTATAGTGTAGTGAATTATTTCCATAATGTCACTTTCCAATTTGGAAAATAACTTTTATAGTTTAACACGGGGTGTATAATTATATAGAAGTGTGGGGTTTAGTAAGATGAAATTTAATGAAAGACTTAATGATTATATAGAAATTATAAATTGTACTGCTAAGGATTTATGTAAGGTTTCGGGTTTATCACCCTCTACTATCAGTCGCTATCGTTCTGGTGAGCGTGTGCCTGAAATTAATAGCGAGGCTTTAGAAAGGATTTGTGAAGCTATTGTTATATTAGCAGAAAATAAACAACCTAATATAACAAAAAAATCAGTTATAGATTCTTTTCTTGAATGTGATGATGTAAGTACAGCAGATAGAGAGCAATTAAGAAAAAATTTTAATACATTGATTTCAATAATGAATATAAATGTATCAAAGCTTTGTAAATATATAAACTATGATTCTTCAACAATATTCAGAATAAAGAGTGGTTCTCGTCAGCCTGCTGAGCCTGTTAAATTTGCAGAGGATGTTGCATGCTGTGTTGCGAAAGAAGTAGAGAACGATTCTCAGATAAAAATACTTTCTGAACTTTTGGAATGTTCAAAAGAAGAACTTTCTGATAATTCAAAGCGTTTTGAAAAGATAAAAGAATGGCTTATAGATGGAAAAGGCAAGAGTGATAATAACATATCAAATTTTTTAGATAAGCTAAATGAATTTGATTTAAATGAATATATTAAAGCGATACATTTTGATGAATTAAAAGTACCAACATTGCCGTTTCAGCTTCCGAAATCAAAAAGCTATTTTGGTTTAAAAAATATGATGCAGAGTGAGCTTGATTTTCTCAAGGCGACAGTTCTTTCTAAATCTATGGAACAAGTTATAATGTATAGTGATATGCCAATGGAAAGTATGGCTAAGGACGCAGATTTTCCTAAAAAATGGATGTTTGGTATGGCTATGATGCTAAAAAAAGGCTTGCACTTAAATATGATACATAATGTTGATAGACCGTTTTCAGAGATGATGCTCGGGCTTGAAAGCTATATACCTATGTATATGACAGGTCAGATTTCGCCGTATTATATAAAAGGTATACAGAATAGCGTTTTTTTGCATTTCCTTAAAGTATCTGGAACAGTTGCATTATCTGGTGAGGCTATTTCTGGTTATCATAGTGACGGAAAGTATTACCTTACAAAATCTAAGGACGAGGTTGCCTATTATAATAAGAGAGCGAACGAACTGTTAAGCAATGCACATTCCCTTATGGATATTTATAGAGAGGATAGTGTAAGTGCATTGAATGCTTTTTTATTTTCAGATGTTCACACAGAAGGAAAGAGAAGAAGTATTTTATCTTCACTACCACTTTATACTATGGAGGAGAATTATTTAAAGAAGTTTTTAGAAAAACATTCTCTTTCGGAAGCAGATAAACAGAATATAATGTCTTATGCTGAACAACAAAGAAATATTGCAGGGCAAATTCTTAGAAATAATATCATTGAGGACGAAATTCCTTATATAACTAAAGAAGAATTTGAAAACTATCCTATGTCGCTCCCTCTTTCCGGAATGTTTTACGAAAATGATATACTGTATACATACAAAGACTATCTTGAACATTTAAAGCAAAGCCTAAAGTATGCAGAAAAACACCCAAATTATATTTTTAAGCAGACATCTGCACATACTTTCCGCAACTTGCAGATAATAATACATCAAGGGCAGTGGGTTATGATTTCTAAGGGAAAATCTCCGGCAATTCATTTTATAATTCATCATCCAAAGCTTAGAGAGGCAATAGAGAATTTTACTCCACCAATGCAGGAAAGTTAGTTTATATATAAGAAAATCCTATCTATTGGGCAATTTATTGCTTTAATAGATAGGATTTTTAATATGACATAAATTAAAAAAAATTAAGACTTATTTTAATGGTTTTTTATTTTTTGGTTTATCTTTTTAGCTTCGTTTTTATAATAAAGCCAAAAGAAAAAGTAAATTACAAATGATAGTGCAATCATAATTAAAACAGAGCCTATAACTATTTTTATGTCTAAGCCAACTGGAAACCAACCAGCTATAAATGCGTTAATAAAATAAGTAATGAAGCCAATTCCAAGATGAATAAGGCACTTTATTCCTTGTGAGAGCTTTTCGTTTTCATATATAAAAGTTGGCAATGCAAATGCTATTCCGACAACTGCTGAACATATAAGCTGTTTGAGATATTCGTTTGCAGTAAAATAAATTTTGCCTTCTGAAAATGATATTATAAGCATAACAAGGCAGTTTATAGTGCAGCCCCAAGCAATTCCTAAAAAAGTTCTTCCTAAAAATTTTTTCATAAATAAAACTCCTTTCATAAACCAAGACATTTCTTAAATTCAGACAAATATTTTCTTGAGATATATTCGCTTTGTTTGTTTTTTAGAAAAAGTTTCATCATACCGCTGAATGATGGTTCAACAAAATCAATTTGTTTAAGATTTATTACTGCACTTTTTGAGATTTGTATAAAATCTTTGCCAAGTAATGATAAAAGCTCATAAAGCCTTTTCTTAGAGCGATACTTATGGTTTTCACAATAAATAATGGTTTCTGAATTTTCAATACGAATCATATAAATTTCTGTGGGTTGAATAATAATGATTTTTTCATCATCATTTGCGGTGATAAGTTCTGATTTAGTATCAAGTAATGAAACCGCCTGTTGAACCTCTGGTGTAATTTTATTTGTATATATAACCGCATAAGGTTTATTTGTGTCGATTATTTCAATCCGAATGTTCAATTTTAAAACCTCCTTTCTTTTGATATTATTATATATAAATGAAGTTTTGTTGTCAGCAAAATTACGCTAAGAGGTATATATTTGCTGCTGAAATTCAAATATCGAGAGCTGAAGGAATTAATTGATTTTTAGTTTTATATAAAAATCCGCCTTTGATATAAATATCAAAGGCGGATTGAAATTTTAAGCGATAGTATTTAATTTTTCTTTGATAACAGTGATAGCCTCTTGAATTCCATCATCACTCATAGGAAATTCTTTGCTATATAAAATTTCACTTTTTTCTTTGCAAAACTTGCCTGTCCAGATTTCTAAAAGTAAACTGCGTTCTTTTTCATCATTATCCTTTGGCGAAAGACAGTAGCGAAAATTTCCTTCGCTTTCAGAAAATGGATTATCACACTGAAACCATAGTAAGAGCGGCATATCGTCGCATATCATATCTGAATCGCTCCTTAGGTGAAGTAAACAAGCTCTTCGTCAGGTTTTTTGCCCGGTTCAACTGCAAGAATATATAACACAGGACCAACGCCTTGATAAGCTGAATTATTCTCAACCTTAATCTTAGCTTTAACCTTATACCAACCTTTATTTTTAAGCTTGAGGTCAGTATTTGAGTTGCAGACAAAGCCAATATAATTTATATCCTCAGCACAGCAGGTCATACAGAAGCGCCCTGCGATAAAGGTATTTTTAGGAAGCTTTGGAGATTTTGCAATAATGCCCGTATAGCTGATAACCTTACCATCATACTTATCAGGCTCGTCCATAGCGTCAAGATAAAGTATACCGAAATCCTCGTCCTTAATCTCAACAATAGGTGCTTTAAGGTCAAATGGTAATTCGTCCTTGATGTCGTCTGGCTCGATAGAACCATCTTTATATTCAAAAACAATACTTGCTCGGCGATTCAATGCACGAACTGCATTATGGAATTTAGCCTTATCAACACCAGGCTCACAACGATTTATTGCAATCATTTCTGCGGCGGAGAATTTATCTATCATAAGCTGACGCATATTAGCATTATAAATATCAAATGTTGTAGCATCAAGCATCATCATTGTTTGATAGATTTGCCAGTTCTTAGGAAGTGCTTCGGCAAGCTGTTGAATAAGCCACATACCGTTATATTCGATAAGAACTCTTTCAGCTCTGCACTTTTTGCGAAGATCCTCGAGGTGCTTGGCATTAAGCTCGGCTTCGTCCTCTATAACTGCTATTGTAACATTTCCACCATGGAATTTAGATGTATCGAATTCCTCGATACCCTCTTCACAAACAACAATAAGTGTTCTGTCGCCATCGTGAAAGCGTTTGTCAGACATAGATTCTTGAATGAACTGAGTTTTTCCGCCCTCAAGAAATCCCAAAAACAGATAAACAGGTATAGTCATTTAATCAAATCCTTTCGGGAAAATCTCTTAGCAGTCGAAAAGTTCAGCAAGAGCGGCCTCATTAAGCTTAGAACCGATAACACAAAGCCTGCCCGTATAGTCAGCAGAACCATTTCTTACATTTGATTCTTCAGGAACAAAGTCGAAGTGAATCCACTCGCCATTTTCGCCTGCAACAATGCCCTTTGCACGAAGTATGAAACCATACTTTTCAGTATCATTCAAAGCAGAAAGAATTTTTTCAATCTCTTCCTTTGTGAAGTGCTTTGCAGTTTCCTTGCCCCAGCTTGTGAATACTTCATCAGCATGGTGATGATGATGTCCGTTATGGTCATGACAGCAATGCTCATGGTCATGCTCATCGTGGTCGTGATGGCAATGCTCGTGGTCATGCTCATCATGGTCGTGGTGGCAATGTTCGTGGTCATGCTCATCATGGTCGTGATGGCAATGCTCGTGGTCATGCTCATCATGGTCATGGTGATGATGTCCGCAGGTTGGGCAAACTTCAGCCTCTTTGAGGAGGTCTTCTGTGAAGGAATTGTCACCCTCGATTGCTGTAAGAATGTTTTTACCAGAGATTTCGCTCCATGGAGTTGTAACAACTCTTGCTTTGCTATTATGCTCACGAATAAGGGCGAGAGCGGCATCGAGCTTTTCCTGTGAAAGATTTTGAGTTCTGCTGAGAACGATAGTGCTTGCATATTCGATTTGGTTAAGATAGAACTCACCAAAATTCTTAATATACATCTGCAACTGTAACAAAACCGTTAAGGCAAACCTTATCTGTTACGACAGCCTGAACAGCCTTAATAACATCTGAAAGCTTACCAACGCCTGATGGTTCAATGATGATTCTGTCAGGAGCGTAGTCCTCAAGAACCTTGCCGAGAGCCTTTTCAAAATCACCAACAAGAGAACAGCAGATACAGCCAGAATTCATTTCGTTAATCTGCACGCCAGCCTCCTTGAGGAAACCGCCGTCAATGCCGATTTCGCCGAACTCATTCTCAATTAAAACGAGCTTTTCGCCCTTAAAGGCTTCTTCGATAAGCTTTTTGATAAGTGTAGTTTTGCCTGCACCGAGAAAGCCGGAAAAAATATCAATTTTAGTCATAAAGAATCCCTTCTTCTAAGAAATTTGCATATTATAGTTTGTGTGCTATAAAATTTGCCTAATCTTTATTATATACCTTTTTTGCGATAATAGCAAGCATTCGCAAAAACACAATTTCAAGTGTCATATAAAATATAAAACCATTGCCAGAAGATTTCCTTTACAAAATGTATTTGAGGGTGTATAGTATTAGCTACAGAGTAAGATTGTGTGCGTTAAGTGTCATACGAACGGGGAGTTGTCGTATGAACGAAAAGAATTTCTTGCGGTACGCAGTCTGCATCCCGCTGTTTGATAATGTAAAGAAGTAATCTTCTTATTTCATTACAGCGATTCTGTAAAAATAAGGAGGTTTTTTTATGTTCAAAAACAAATTGAATGAAACAAAAAGTCGCAAAGCTAAGCTATCAACACAAACAATGGCAGTATTTGCAATTCTTATTGCCGCCCAGTTTGTAATTTCACAATTTCTTACATTTCAGGTGTGGAATATCAAAATAAGTTTTTCATTTATTCCAGTAGTTATTGCCGCAAGACTTTATGGTGCGGTAGGTGCTGCAGAAGTAGCAGGTATCGGCGATATTATCGGAGTTATATTCCGCCCTGTTGGAATATGGTTTCCGCCGATTACGATTTCGGCTATGCTTGTAGGTGCTGTATTTGGATTTTTTCTTAAAAAGAGTGATAGCTTTATAAGAATTTTAATTTCGGTACTTATATCAGAGTTTGTTTTTAGCTTGTTTATTACACCATTGTGGTTGACGATACTTTATAAAGGGAATGGAACAGACTTTTTTGCGTTCTATTTTTCGACACTTGTTTCACGCATATTTGTTCAGATAATACCAATGACCATAGTGAAGCTTGTTGTTATTACAGCAATGCTTAAAGCTATGGATAAGATTAAATTTGTAAAGCGTATGACAGAAGTTAATACTTGAAATTTTCTATATTTATTAATATTTTCAACTCCCAATAAATAAAGGGCATCAGACGCATTTTATAAGAGTGTGTTTGATGTCCTTTTTGTTATATAATCAAAGCTTAATATAACAATTCTAAAAATATTGACAAAGTCACTGCTAAATTTTATTATAATGTAAAGTTGATTTAAAGCTGAAAGGACTGAAATAGTATGTCAGAATTTAAGACAAATGTTATGCGTATTCTTGATAAAGCAAAGATTACATATAAAGCACATACCTATGACCATAGTGACGGAGCTATTGATGGTGCAGCTGTTGCGGAAAAGATGGGGCAAAATCCAGAACAGGTTTTCAAGACATTGGTTACAAAGGGTGCTGGCAGAGATTATTATGTTTTTGTAGTTCCAGTATTAAAGGAGCTTGATTTAAAAAGGGCGGCAAAATCTGTTGGCGAAAAGCATGTTGAAATGATTCATGTTAAGGATATAAATAAGGTTACCGGATATATCAGAGGAGGCTGTTCACCTATCGGAATGAAAAAGCAATTTGTAACAGTATTTGATAAATCCGCTGAGAATATAGAAACAATCATAGTAAGTGCAGGAAAGATAGGTTATCAGATAGAGCTTGCACCAAAGGATTTAATTGAAATTGTTGGTGCAAAAACTGCTGAAATTACAGCGGATTAAGCAGAGGTGAAAACGATGCCTTATTCAATAGAAATAGACCTGCATGGTCATACTGTTGAAAGTGCAAGAAGTCTTATAACTTCTACACTGAAAACCTTGCCGAAAGATGTAAGAGAGGTTTCTGTTATACATGGTTATCGTGGTGGAACAGCTCTTAGAAATATGGTGAGCAAGTATTCTAATGCTAAGATAGAGAGAAAAATATTAGGACTTAATCAAGGCGTTACTATCTTTGTGATTAAGAGATAAAAATGGTTATATCGGGTATTCTGTTAAGCTGTCAGAATATCCGATATTATTTTGCTAAAAAATGTAATTTTTTTATATTTACTGTTGACATAAATAATATTACATTGTATAATATATATAAAATTTCAGCACTTAAAAAATAAGTATAGTATATTATTACTATTCAAAGTTTGGAGAGTTATTTTGGGAGAAGAAAAAATTGGAATGGAACAGAATGAAAATGCTGTTGAAGTATCTGATGTATCAAATGATAATATTCAGAATGTAGATGATAATAACATTACTGAAAATCAAGTAGTTACTGATTATGAAGCGAATACAGATATAGCAGTAAAAAGTAAAAAAACAAAAGGTGTTGTAATAGCCTTAATAATTCTTGTTATACTAGTATTAGTTTCGGCAGCAGGATATTTAGTATATGATATGTTTATTGCAAAGAATGATAAAACATCAGAAGAATATACTTTATTTTATGAAGATTTAGTTCCTGTAAAATCTGGTGATAAATGGGGATATATGAATAATGCAGGAGAACTTACTATAAATCCTCAATTTGAATCAGTAGGAAGATTTTCTGAAGGTTTAGCAAGTGTTAAAATGAATGGAAAGTATGGATATATAGATAATACTGGAAATTTTGTTATAAATGCTCAATGGGATTACGCAGGGGCTTTTGAAGATGGTTTAGCTATTGTGGGTAATGGCAAAGAAGATTCAAAGTATGGTTATATAGATAAGACTGGAAATTATATAGTAAACCCACAATTTAGTTATGCAAGCTATTTTTATGATGATTTGGCATTGGTAAAAGCTAATGATAAATATGGCTACATAGGAAAAGACGGAAAATATGTTATAAATCCTCAATACGAATATGCTAGAGATTTTAAAAATGGAATGGCAGTTGTTTCAGTTGATTATAAATATGGATTTATAGACACAAATGGAAAATATATTATAAATCCTCAATTTGAGGATGTTGATTATAATTTGATGAGTTTCTATGAAACCAATTTTTATGATGATATGGGAATTATACCTATTAGGTCAGATAATAAGTATGGATTTATAGATTTTTCTGGAAAAATTGTTATAACACCACAATATGATTCAATATATCCTAAGATTAAATTAGATTCAGATGACTATTCATATGATTTACAACCTAAAACAGGTGAAGAAGGAAATTATTTGATACCTGTTGAATTGAATGAAAAATGGGGATTTATTGATAATACAGGAAAAACTATTATAAATCCACAATTTGATTCACTTACTTATTTTCATAATGGCGTAGCAATGGTAACTCTTGATGGAAAATTTGGTTTTATAAATGAAGATGGTAAATATACAACCAATCCTGTTCTTGATTATGCGGAGTTTTCATATAATTATAAAAGTGGGGATTTGTGTCCTTATAGCCAAGATAATAAAATAGGATATGTAAATCCAACAGATGGTGGTGCATATATTCAGCCTCAATATGATGATGGCGGTAAATTTAATAATGGTTTTGCTATTGTAGAAAAAGATGGCAAATATGGATATATAAATTCAGAGAATGAAACCATTACTAATTTTATATATAAATCTTGCAATGATTTTAGAGATGATGGATATGCTGTTGTAAAAAAAGAAAATGATAAATTGTGTGTCATCAATAAAAACGGTGAACAGATTGGTGGAGAATACGATAGCATAGACATTTATAGTAATGAAGATAAATCAGAAACATAATTAATTTAGCTCATCACTTCGGTGATGAGCTTTTTGCTTTATGTGTAAAGATTAAGAAAAATCTTGATTTTAAGTAGATTAGTGCTTGACAAAATATATTTGGCTGTGTTAAAATCATAAATTGTGGGCGACTATTGTTTGCTGACTGAAATCTGGAAAATAAAATCCCAGTTTTCGCATATTTTGCTTGTTATAGAGCCATAATAATCAGGCTCTTTAACATATATATTTTGAGCAAGGAGGTGGATTTGATTGCCAACATTTAACCAATTGGTACGCAAGGGCAGAGAGGTTTCTGAAAAGAAAGCTAAGGCTCCTGCACTCCGTAAAGGCTGGAACTCTAAGAAGCGTGTAGCTATTGACCAAAACTCTCCACAAAAGAGAGGCGTTTGCACAGCAGTTAAGACAGCTACCCCTAAGAAGCCTAACTCAGCTCTCAGAAAGATTGCCAGAGTAAGACTTTCTAACGGTATCGAAGTTACTTCCTACATTCCTGGTGTAGGTCATAACCTTCAGGAGCACAGCGTCGTTCTCATCAGAGGCGGACGTGTAAAGGACCTTCCTGGTGTTCGTTACCACATTATCAGAGGTACGCTTGACGCACAGGGCGTTGCAAAGCGTATGCAGTCCCGTTCTAAGTATGGCGCAAAGCGTCCAAAGGCTGGAGCTGCAAAATAATTTCGCATAGAGCGAAAGAAAATTCTCTAAGGATAAATGTTTAATTGATTATGCAATACAGAGATGTATTTTTATATATAGCCTCTGTATGGCAAACGGAAGAACAAAATCCTTTCGAGTACCTAAGAATTCATCATTATGAAGGAGGGAAGTAAAGTGCCAAGAAGAGGTCAAATTGCTAAGAGAGATGTCCTGCCTGATCCAGTGTATAACTCAAAGCTCGTCACTCGTCTTATCAACAACATCATGTATGACGGAAAGAAGGGTGTTTCCCAGAAAATCGTTTACGGTGCTTTTGATATTATTTCCGAGAAGACAGGCAAGGAGCCATTAGAGGTTTTTGAGCAGGCTATGGAAAATGTTATGCCTTCTTTGGAGGTTAAGGCTCGCCGTGTTGGTGGTGCTACCTATCAGGTACCTATCGAGGTTTCACCTGAGAGAAGACAGACACTTGGTCTTCGTTGGATTGCTAAGTATTCAAGACTTAGATCTGAAAAGACAATGAGAGAAAGACTTGCCGGAGAAATCCTTGATGCTGTCAACGGAACCGGCGGTGCTGCTAAGAAGCGTGAGGATACTCACAAGATGGCAGAAGCAAACAGAGCTTTCGCACATTACAGATGGTAATTGCGTACTCTATTCGGCTTAATATCCGCAAGCTGAGGACAGTATGCGTAAGCAGAAGGCTTACGACAAAACATTAAGGAGGATACAAAGATGGCAAGACAAGTTTCACTTGAAATGACTCGTAATATCGGCATCATGGCTCATATCGATGCTGGTAAAACAACAACAACAGAACGTATCCTTTTCTACACCGGTATCAACCATAAAATCGGCGAGACTCATGATGGCTCTGCTACTATGGACTGGATGGTACAGGAGCAGGAAAGAGGTATTACAATTACATCTGCTGCTACTACTTGCTTCTGGAGCGGAAGCAACCACGATAAGGGTAAGCACAGAATCAATATCATAGACACCCCAGGACACGTTGACTTTACAGTTGAGGTTGAGCGTTCTTTGAGAGTTCTCGATGGCTCTGTAACAGTTCTTTGTGCAAAGGGTGGCGTTGAGCCTCAGTCCGAAACTGTTTGGAGACAGGCTGACAAATATGGCGTTCCACGCATGGTATATGTCAATAAGATGGATATTATGGGTGCGGACTTCTACCGTGTTGTAGAAATGATGAAGGATCGCCTTAAGTGTAATGCTGTTCCAATTCAGCTTCCTATCGGTGCTGAGGATACTTTTAAGGGTATTATCGACCTCGTAGAGATGAAGGCTGATGTCTATTATGATGAGATGGGCCAGGATATGAAGGTTGAGGATATCCCTGAGGATATGAAGGAGCTTGCTGAGAAATATAGAAGCGAGCTTATCGAGCATGTTGTAGAGCAGGACGAAGAACTTCTTGAGAAGTATCTCGAGGGCGAAGAGCCAACAACAGAGCAAATCAAGAGAGTTATCCGTGAATCTACAATCGCTAACCACATGGTTCCGGTTACATGCGGAACTTCTTATAGAAATAAGGGCGTACAGAAGCTTCTCGACGCTATTGTCGATTATATGCCTTCTCCTGTTGATGTTCCTGCTATCAAGGGTATCAATCCTGATACAGAGGAAGAAGTAGAGCGTCCTTCATCTGATACAGAGCCATTCGCAGCTCTTGCATTTAAGATTGCTACTGACCCATATGTTGGTAAGCTTTGCTTCTTTAGAGTTTATTCAGGTACATTGAACGCTGGTTCAAGCGTATATAACTCTACAAAGGGCAATACAGAGCGTATCGGTCGTATTCTTCAAATGCACGCTAACCACAGACAGGATATTGAAACAGTTTATGCAGGTGACATCGCAGCAGCTGTTGGTCTTAAGAACACAACAACTGGTGATACACTTTGCGTAGAGAGTGCTCCAGTTATCCTCGAGTCTATGGAATTCCCAGACCCAGTTATCCGTGTTGCTATCGAGCCTAAGACTAAGGCTGGTCAGGAAAAAATGGGTATTGCTCTTGCAAAGCTTGCAGAAGAAGACCCAACATTCAAGGCTTATACAGACGAAGAAACAGGACAAACTATCATCGCTGGTATGGGTGAGCTTCACCTCGAAATCATAGTAGACAGACTTCTCCGTGAGTTTAAGGTTGAAGCTAATATTGGTAAGCCACAGGTTGCATACAAGGAAACAATCCGCACAACAGCAGAGGTTGACGAGAAGTATGCAAGACAGTCTGGTGGTAAAGGACAGTATGGTCATGTTAAGATTAGAATTGAGCCGAACCCAGGCAAGGGCTATGAGTTCGTCAATGCAATCGTTGGTGGTGCTATTCCTAAGGAATATATCCCAGCAGTTGACCAAGGTATCCAGGGTGCTATGCTTTCTGGTGTTCTTGCAAACTATAATGTTGTTGATGTTAAGGTTACACTTTATGATGGTTCTTATCATGAGGTTGACTCTTCAGAAATGGCATTTAAGATTGCCGGTTCTATGGCATTCAAGTCAGCTATGAGAAAGGCAGACCCTGTTCTTCTCGAGCCGATTATGAAGGTTACAGTTATCGTTCCTGAGGAATATATGGGCGATGTTATCGGTGACCTTAACTCCCGCCGTGGTATGATTCAGGGCATGGAGGCTGTTGCAGGTGCACAGAGAATCAACGCTATGGTTCCACTTTCTCAGATGTTTGGTTATGCTACTGATATGCGTTCTAAGACACAGGGCCGTGGTCAGTATGTTATGGAGCCAAGCAACTATGCAGAGGTTCCAAAGAGCATTGCTGAGGAAATTATGTCCGCAAGAAATAAAAAGGATTAATTTTGTGTAAATTTTAGTCTATTTTTATTAAAACACTTGCATTTCTCATGATTTATTGGTAAAATGAATCCAATATGCAAATGCAGTGTATTATATTTATAGTATAGGAGGAAAATTCAAATGGCAAAGGAAAAATTTGAAAGAAACAAACCGCATATTAACATCGGTACTATCGGCCACGTTGACCACGGTAAGACAACTCTTACTGCTGCTATCACTAAGGTTCTTAACCTCGAAGGCGATGCAGATTTCGTTGACTACGCTAACATCGACAGCGCTCCAGAAGAGAGAGCTCGTGGTATCACAATTAACACAGCACACGTTGAGTATGAAACAGACAAGCGTCACTACGCTCACGTTGACTGCCCAGGACATGCTGACTACGTTAAGAACATGATTACTGGTGCTGCTCAGATGGACGGTGCTATCCTCGTTGTTTCAGCTGCTGATGGTCCTATGCCACAGACAAGAGAGCACATCCTTCTCGCTCGTCAGGTTGGTGTTCCTTACATCGTTGTATTCATGAACAAGACTGACCAAGTTGACGACCCAGAGCTTCTCGAGCTTGTTGAGATGGAAATCCGTGAGCTCCTTAACGAGTATGACTTCCCAGGCGATGATACACCTATCATCAAGGGTTCTGCATACCTCGCTCTTACTTCTACTTCTACAGACCCTAACGCTGAAGAGTACAAGTGCATCCGTGAGCTTATGGACGCTGTTGACGAGTATATCCCAACTCCTGAGCGTAAGAGTGACCTTCCTTTCCTTATGCCTGTTGAAGACGTATTCACAATCACTGGTCGTGGTACTGTTGCAACTGGTAGAGTTGAAAGAGGTACACTTAAGATGTCTGAAGAAGTTGAAATCGTTGGTCTTACAGACGAGAAGAGAACAACTGTTGTTACAGGTATCGAAATGTTCAGAAAGCTTCTCGACTTCGCTGAGGCTGGTGACAACATCGGTGTTCTTCTCCGTGGTATTCAGAGAACTGATATCGAAAGAGGTCAGGTTCTTGCAAAGCCAGGCACAATTCACCCACACACAAAGTTCAAGGGTCACGTTTATGTCTTGACAAAGGATGAAGGCGGCCGTCATACACCATTCTTCAACAACTATCGTCCACAGTTCTATTTCAGAACAACAGACGTTACAGGTACAATCTCTCTTCCAGAGGGCACAGAGATGTGCATGCCTGGCGATAACGTTGATATGGATGTTGAGCTTATCACACCTATCGCTATCGAAGAAGGCCTCCGTTTCGCTATCCGTGAGGGTGGTAGAACAGTTGGTTCAGGCGTTGTTTCTGCTATCAACGAATAATTTAAAATTGTTAAAACTTTAAATTTTTCATAAAGAATACCCGTCAGGAAACTGGCGGGTATTTTTGTTTAAGTATTTTCAACAGCTTGCACTAAAGTCGGAGAAATGATAATTTCAATCCCAAAGCGGTCACAAATCTTATTACAGAGTATGCGTGTTTCATCGTCCATACCTTTATCAAGGCATATTATGCGGTGATTTTCAGATGACCAGTTTGCCCGTTCGTATGCGCAGCGAATACGATATTCAATATTTTCGCAATGCCCTTTAATTGGAATAACAGTTATAATTTCTCCGTCATCATATTTTAAGAGCCACATAATAATTTTTCTTACAATACTTACAAGTCCAAAAATGCTTAATATTATGAATAAAACTATAAATATCTCTGGCATATTTACCACCCATAACCATAATATTCAATTTTGTATATGGGGTGCAAATAGGAGAAGTAAGCATTAAATTTTGAGTTATATAAACTAACCCCATCATTCAAGTATATTTTTCTTGAATGATGGGGTTAGTTGTTTTGTATAGACAAACTGGAATTTATCTATTAACTCTCTTAACTTTCCCCTATTTTCAAGGCTTCCCGCCATTGAAAATTCTATATATGTATCCTTTTCCCTTGTTTTTGCCCTTATGGGATAATTACAAGGGAAAATTCATTATTCAGTTGTTTAATCGTTGCCTGCCACTTTATCAAGAAGTCTTGCGGAAGTCCGCTTTGCTTCCCTTGTAGCATGGGCGTAGACATTCATGGTGGTACTCACGTCTGAGTGTCCTAACAGTTCCTGCACATCCTTAGGCTGAGCCCCGTTGGATAAGAGGTTTGTCGTGTAGGTATGCCTCAGTGTGTGGAAATGGAAACCTTCAAGCTCCGGTACTTTTCTTCCTGCTGTCCGGCAGGCTGTTTCTATGGTTGCCGGAAGTTCCAGACAACCATCCTCCCTTAAGCATACAAAGAAGATTTCGGTGTAATCTTCCGGCACATTCTCTGTCATTCCCAAATGATAATACTCGTAATGCACCCGATTCTTTTCCATTACTTCTCTGTAAAAATTCCGCTGGTAGAGTTCCCCATACTGAAAACGGTTTTTGTGCTGTTCCTTTTTTGCATTCCTCAAAATATCTGCGAGGGTATCGCCAAAGTCAACAACCCTGATCTTTTTCCACTTTGTCGGACCGATTTCGTGCTTATGGGTAGCACCATTGTAGCGGATGCTCCTGCGTACAGTGAGATACTGTTCTTCAAGGTTGATATCCTGCCATGTCAGACCTGCTACCTCTCCAAGTCTGAGACCTGTAAAGTATGCTATCTGAACCGGAAGAATCGCATCCCCACTTCGTTTTCCAAGCTGTTCAATCAGTTTCCGGTACATTTCAAAGGAAAGCGGTTTAACCTTGTCTCTATCTGTGGCTGTTTCATCCGCAAACAAATCCGTTTCTTCCTTTTTATGCCTCATCACCACATACTGCATTGGATTGAAGGTAATAAACTGTTTCGGAAATACCGCAAACCGGAATGACTGTTGCAATACTGCTGAAAATGACCTTACATAATCAATGGAATATCCTTTTGATATAAAATCTCCCACAGTGCCTCCAAATGAGAGCAAATCCATAAACTCCTGCAGGTGTACCGAAGTCACCGTTTTCAGTTTCCTTTTGCTGATAGGGTGTTGTTTGATTCTCCCAATTGTCTGAAGATAATTGCCAACCGTTCCATTACTCAATGTGCCTGTCTTTAATTCTTCCTCAGCCCACAGGTCAAGCAACTCTCCGAGTGTGATGTTTTCAGCCTTTGCAACAAACCGCTTGACTTCATAATCCTCCATTGCCTGCCTCAACAGCTTTTCCGTTTCGCTTTTGTTTTCCGTACCTGCAAATTCCTTCTGCACCAGATTACCGCTTGCATCTTCCACATAGAAGCGGTAGTACCATTTCTTGCCTTTCTTTCTTACAGAACCTTTTGCCATAATCGTTACTCCTTTCGATATCGACAATCGGAACTGATGAAATGCTTTCTGCGTGTAAGTATATCATAACTCCGGTTGTCTAATCTATACCGGTTCGGAGTCTTTCTCTGAAAGAAGATTTGCAAGCCTTACGGCTGCCGTTTCGGGATTCTTGGAATAGAGCCTTACAATGTCGCCCATGTCGTTCAGTGCGTTTACCGTATGGGTGATTTCCCTAAGGAACATAATCTCATTATATTCCTGATTGGATTCAAACCCCATTACTTTTGCAATTGTGGCATCTTCCGTATTCCCTTTAAAATTCTTACAGGCATATTGAAAGGAATCAACGAATAATTCGTATTCCTTCAACATCAGCAGCAGTAAATCTTTGGAAAAATCCGCTTCGTCTGCCTTCATATCATAAGGCAGTTTGGAGAGAATGGAAGTCATGGTATCACGAATCTGTAATTCCCTTTTATCCGTAACATCACTTGTCATTTCTTCCGTCTCGCCCTTCAGCCACTCCACTGATACATGAAGTGCTTCCGACAGACCATCCAGAACAAGCTTCTTGGTGTTGTCAATCGTTCCTGCCTCATACCGCTGTATGGTGGAAGCGGTAACTCCCATCTTTTCTGCTATATAAGGCTGGTTGACACCTAATTCCAGTCTGCGTTGTTTTGCCCTGCTACCGATTAACTTGCGTAATTCTTTATCTTTCATTCTGATACGCCTCCTTTTTCGGTATGGCTAAAGTATAACACAGTAAAAATAGCATTGCAATATGCAAGTTAATAATTGCTTTTAAAATTTCGTAACGCTTGACAAGAAGATATAAAAGTTATATAGTAGGCATAGTCACAAAATTGCATTATGCAATTCAAGAGGAGGTGTTTTAATGACAGAAGTGAAGATTGCACTGTCCATTGAGGAAGCTGCCGACTATACGGGTATCGGCAGAAATACCCTGCGGAAACTGGTAGAATGGAAAAAGCTTCCGGTATTGAAGGTAGGACGGAAAGTCCTTATCAAAACGGATATGCTTGAAAAGTTCATGACCGCCAATGAAGGCAGGGACTTAAGGGACAAAGGAAATGTCAGAGCTGTCACAAGAAATGTGACAAATTAAATAGGGACAGTCCTAAGACCATCCCTAAGGTATGTATCTGACCGAAGCCATGATATACCTACACGCAAATAGATTATACCATGTGCTTCCTCTAAGATACAACCGGAAATTTAAGAAGTGGGGAAGAAACTTTTTTATACAAGCCCTCGGCGTTTGAGAGCGAAATACACCCCTCGCACAAATCTTACGATTTGTACTCTGTGTATTTCGCCCTGCTGGGAGCTTTCGCCGACAGGCGGATATGTTCGTAGACAGGCTACCTATGTAGCCTACTCACTTTCACATTAGAAAGTTTCCCATCCTCATTTCTTGCAGCTTCGTACTTGGCAGATACGGAAAGGAGGAAGCACATGCCAAGAAATTCATTTATTCAGATGACGAAGCTCCACAATGTCCGGGGAAGAATTTATTATATTTCAAGCCCAAAGAAGCAGGAAAATCTGTATGCGGTATATGAAACCACAGACCGTAATTTTTGGACTGACCTTGCAAAATATAATCAGGCAGAATTTAAAAAAAGCGGTACGGAGGGGAAATGTATTGAGGCAAGGGAATTGATCATAGCCCTGCCGGAATCTTTTACGGAGTATCCTCCAGACAGACTGTTGCAGATATTTACAGACCATTTCAGACAGACTTACGGAACGGACTGTATCGCAGCCCTGCATCACAATAAGCGGAAAACCAACTATCACATCCATCTCATTTTTTCGGAGCGTACACTCTTGGAACAGCCCATAGAAAAGGTTGCCACCCGCAATATGTTCTATGACGAAAAGGGAAATCATGTACGCACCAAGAAAGAGATACTTGATGAAGAAGGAAATATCCGTAAAAGATGTAAGGTGATTCACAAAGGTGAGGTATACGAAAGACAGATTTTCTCCATTAAGGATAAACACTTCAAGGCTGAAAATTTCCTTGATACCGTCAAGCAGGATTATACCAATCTTATCAATCAGTATGTGTGGGATAAAAGCCAGCGGTTAGAAGTTTTTGAGCGTGGCGGTATGTATCTTGCCACCAAAAAGATTGGTAAGAACAATCCGAAAGCCACCGAGATTGAGGCAGACAACAGTAAACGCACCTTGTGGAATCAGACTGTTGACAGAGCGATTGTAACGGGTGTTTCCAAGTCAGAAATCATGCAGATAAAAAAGGAACGGATAACGGACAAGATTGTGGAATCCGTATGGCTTTACGGAAACAGACCGAATCTGTTATCTTCCATTATCGGTACTGCCATTGCAGTATTAGAACTGTTAATCTCCAAAGTATTTCTCAAAACTCTGGAGCTTGCAGATAAAGTAATTTCCAAAGAGCTTGAAGCAAGACCGGAGAACACAGATTTCAAAGAGCAGAAAGCTGTACCAGAAGAAAGCAGACAGATACACCAAAGCCTGCCATACCGCCAAGACCACAGCCATCACCGGAAGCAGTTTCTTACAAGCACTTATGCGAAATTTATCAAAAGCTGCAAGAACAGAATAAAGCAATTTTTGCACTCGAGAAACAGCGAAGTGACCTTGAAATTGAACTGTCCGACAGCAAAGGTATCTTCAAAGCAAAAAGGCGTTCCAAACTTTCAACAGAGATAGCCGGATTGGAGGAACGTATTTCTCGAATGAAAGCCCGATTATCCCATATCGTAAAGGAATACGGGTATCAGAATGCGGAAGCCTTCTACAAAGCATTTCATAAGTCAGAGACAGCTTATGGGGATTATCAGGACAGCCTTAAGAATTGGAAACAACGGTATGGAGAAAAGCCGCAGTCTCTACACGATAGGCTTATATCTAAGAAACAGGACATAAAGGAGCGAGAGTTAACAAGACCATATTCTCCACCAAACCGTGGAAGGAGTAGATAACAAACGAAGGGAGGCAATTGCCTCCCTTCGTTTGTTATCTCTCCGTAAAAGACTGGAATTTCACCCTCTCGCATAAAGATACAAATTATTTTTTTATTTCCTTATCATATATCTTTTTTGAGTATACCACAGTTACAATTGTTGCTAATAATAAATAAATCAACATAAAGATTGTGCCAGTCATCCCACTTGTAAATACGGTTGTAATGATAGTCAATAACCCCGTAATAATAATACATATTGCACCAAAGCGGTTACTCTTTCTCCATGTATTATCATTGTGCATACTCCAAACGGTTCGAACTCCCACTACTGCATTTCGTTTTGCCTTTGTCATAAAATTTCCTAATACAATAAATATAATACCACACAAAATACATGAAACTTTTGCAATGTCAATAACCGCATGTTCACCACCTGCATTTGCCTGTATCCAAGAAGAATAAAGAATAAAATAATGCATAATCCCGAACATGATTGCTTGCGAAATTCCTACAACACATAATACCTTTGCAGAAGATTTTGTTTCCATCTGTTCCTTTTCTGTATTTGCATTTTTTGATTTTTTCTCAAACACATAGATTAGCAAGTGCCAAAACAGTGTAATAAACAAAATAATTACCGGAAAAATAAAGCTTTCTGTTTTACTTCCCCATCTGTCAGTGTTTCCCTCCAAGTCATGATGCATAGGTATAATATCAGGCATAAACTGTAGTACAACACTTGTAACTACAACTGGTATCATTGCTACTATCCACATTATTTTTTTCATACTTTTTTTCCTCCAAACTGGTTAACCCATATAATTAATTCATCGAAAACCGTAGTGTTGATTTCATAATAAACAAAGTTTTTCTCTTTATATTCAGATATCAAGTCTGCGTTTTTAAGTAATTTTAAATGATAAGAAAGAGCAGCCGGTGTAATCTGTAATTTTTCAGCAATCTCTCCGGCATTTAATCGTTCATTTCTCAACATAATAAGAATGTCTCTTCGCTGGCTATCTGCCAATACTTTAAAAATGTTAGTTTCTCCCATATCTTTTACCTATTTAAAACTTTCTTTAAATAGATTTTAGCATGCTATTTGTTTTTGTGCAAGAACTATTTAAAAATAATTTTAAATAGAGGGGATACACTGAAAAATCAATGTGTCCTCTCTATTTACCTTAAGGCAAAATTCAAACATCTAGAAACTTAAGATTCCTGCCTCTTATTATGGAATAACCGTACGTTCTATATATTTTTCTGGAATTTTTAGTACTAGACCTCTATCATGATATTATATTAGCAAAATCACCACGTATCTAAACGATCCTCTGCATCAACCCATACTTGCATTTCTCCATCCAAGTATAATCTTGCATATTCTAATGGATTATCAATAGCCAAAGCATTCAACGAACACTGGGAGCCGGGAGTAGTTCTCAATCCTTCCTCTGCCTTATTGCAATCAATTCTAAGCACTACATTTTCAAACGTGGTTACATCTATGCTATTACATTGCGGATTATATCTTGCATAAATCAATCTCATATCTTATCTGTCCTTTCCTTAATTTTCTAAAAGTTTTGAAAGCATTTCAATCCGTTCTTCCTGCCATTTTCATTTCATGTTATAATTTGTTACTGGATTTTCTTTCCCTTAATTTTGCCCTTGTGAGCATTCGTAACATGAGGGAAAAGGATATAACACAAGGGAAAGCATAAGGGCAAACTCACTCGCTACAAATTTAGCATTTTCAAGGGGTTGCGGACTTCACGAGGATAAGATATAACAGTTAATAAATGTTATGAATTAAGTCAAATCAAAACTGGAATTGGTATTCATGTCTATAGTCTAAGCTTTTCCCAATCTTTAACTGATTCAATCACAGGTATCCAGCTATCAATTTCAAATTTTTCTTTTGTAGGTAGGTCTGCATATCCATCTACTACAAGTGTTCCACTACATTTTATATGAGCCCTTCTCGCCAGTCAGTAGAATATTCCATACATATTTTCAGACACTTGCGGAATCATCCTCGTGCTATTTCTGAATTTTAGATATTTCTTTATCAATGTCTTTCTTGGCATCTGGACTAATATAACCCACTGTTTCACGCTCAATATCTTCCAGCACTTGTCGTGTAATCTCCCGATCTCTCTGGAGTATATTTTTCAAATATTCCCGGCTCATAGGTTCTGCCCTCCAAGGATTCGGAGTATATCTGCTCTCCTCAAACAGTTCCGTTTCAATGCCCGCCTTGTCAAATTCTCGCAGCAGTTTTGCCATCTGGCGTACACCGTCATGTTGGTATTTCTCCATATCAGAAAGAAATACATAATCATTCGCCTGGATTTTCGCCCGAAGTTCCGAAAAAGATTGGGTTGGAAAACATTGACGGAGCAGTTTCAAAGCTGTGGCATCCGCAGTAGTCTTTTTCAATTTGATTCCATACCTATGCTCAAACATGTTTAACCTCCTATTGCTTTTTCACTTATTTCTGCTTTTGTTTCCATTGTAATCCTCATAAATTTGTAATATACAGTCTTTTGTTATATCCATAATGTCGATAGGTCTCATTTCGTAGATTTTATGTAATTATAAACTGAAATTTACGTTGCTTATGTTGTTTAAAATTGTATCACTCAATACTCGCGATAGTCCCGTATCTTTTTGACAGTACCGACATAATCATGGGCTGTACCTTTGAAACTTTCCGGATTGATAGGATGATGGATATTGTAAAGAATTCCTGTTTCTCCCGTTCTTCCAAGATTATTTTCGTCTATATGATTTTCATCAATATGGACATTGACTATTTCGAGACATACCAAAACATAGTCATCACCTTCAGCAATTTCTTTCTCCCATTTGAAACGGCACTCCAGATTCATAAAGCATTCATCAATAAGGGGAGCATTTACCTTTTCTGCTTTTACAGAAGTTAAACCGGCGGTTTTAATTTCATCTATCTCAAAACCGTTGTTTTTACAGGTTGACATACACTTATCATACAAATCGGCAGACATAAAATTGATGACAGCTTCACCTGTTTCATGAAGTGTCCGATATAAGTGTCCATATTTGCTGACAGCAGAAACAATTGCAAAGTAACCATTTTTTCCACCCGTGAATGTTGTCCATGACTGCATACAGGCATTAGGCTGTCCATTGCTTTTATATGAAGTCATTATGTAGAGTGGAGATGGGACAGAGATAACAAACTCCATCCAATTAAAGCCATACATCTCCATGTCCTTCATTGATTCAGGCAAAGTGCTATAATTCTTTTTCATATTTACCTACACATTTTCTAATTTGACATTACGATTACTTATTTTCCCTCAACTTGTTTAACAGCCTTTTTGAGAGCGTCAACTTTGTCGAGCTTTTCCCAAGCTACGCCAAGTTCCTCTCTGCCCATATGACCGTAAGCGGCAAGCTGACGATAAATCGGACGGCGAAGGTCAAGGTCACGAATGATTGCGGCAGGTCTTAGGTCGAAAACCTTAGAAACAGCCTTAGAAAGTACATCGTCAGATACGACGCCTGTGCCGAATGTATCAACCATTACAGAGATTGGCTTTGCAACACCGATTGCATATGAAAGCTGAAGTTCGCACTTCTTAGCAAGACCTGCACCAACAATATTTTTAGCAACATATCTTGCTGCATATGCTGCGGAACGGTCAACCTTTGTTGGGTCTTTACCTGAGAATGCACCACCGCCATGACGAGAGAATCCGCCGTAGGTGTCAACAATAATCTTTCTTCCCGTTAAACCACTGTCGCCGACAGGACCACCAACTACAAATCTGCCTGTTGGATTTACAAGTATTCTTGTATCCTTATAGAGTTCAGTAGGAATAATTGGCTCAATAACATATTTAACAAGGTCTTTGCGTATGGTTTCGAGTGAAACATCTTCATCGTGTTGTGTTGAGATGAGAACAGTATCAATGCGAGTGATTTTATCATCATCATATTCAACAGTAACCTGAGTTTTACCGTCAGGACGAAGATATTTAAGAGTACCGTTCTTTCGAACCTCTGTAAGACGCTTTGCAAGCTTATGTGCAAGAGATATTGCAAGAGGCATAAGCTCTGGAGTTTCGTCACAAGCGTAACCAAACATAATTCCCTGGTCGCCTGCACCTATTTGGTTAAGAGCGTCGCTTTTGCCATCACGAACTTCATAAGAAGCATTTACGCCTTGTGCAATATCAGGAGATTGAGAATCAATAGAAGTAAGAACTGCACAAGTGTTTCCGTTAAATCCACTTTGTGCATTGTCATAACCGATGTCATTCACAACATTTCTTGCAATTTGGTTTATGTCAACATAGCAGCTTGTAGATATTTCGCCCATAACATGAACCATGCCTGTTGTTGCAGTAACCTCACAAGCAACATGAGCATCAGGGTCTTGCTCGATGATTGCGTCAAGAACTGCGTCAGAGATTTGGTCGCAGAGCTTGTCAGGATGTCCCTCAGTTACTGATTCAGATGTGAAAAAGTGCTTTGCCATAATTTATAACTCCTTTTGAGAAAAATTCTTAACTGCCTTTGATTTAATCATTTAAAAAGCCGCACGGCAGAAGACCGAACGGCGAAGTTTATGTTACTCATCTTTCGGCTTTACCGCAGGATTTGGCACCTTACAAAAAAGCAGGTTGCCGGACTTCACAGGGCCTGTTCCCTCAGTCGCTCTTGATAAGTTGGTAATTTGTTAAGTTGTAAATTTAATATAGCACCTAATTGAGTGTTTGTCAATACTTATACTTGGTAATAATAGTTTGCTCTATCAATACTGATTTTATAAGTTGAATAAGCTTTTAGATTATATTAAAAGCACATTAAATTAGGTATACCAATTTAAATCGAATTATGGTATAATATAGAATAAACCGCTTTTAAGGGTGAAGTTCAAATAAAAAATGAGGGTGAGATAATGCGTGTTTTCTTTGTAATTCTTGTTTGTAAACTACTGCATTTTATAGGTAAGTTGATTGGAAAAGGAAGTAGTCTTCCTGGTAAATATGCTTTGAAACTTGACCGTAATATTCTTAAAAAGATTAAAATGCCTGAATATATCATTGCGGTAACGGGCAGTAACGGTAAAACCTCGACTGTTGAAATGATAGCACATATTTTGCAAGAGGGCGGGAAAACAGTTGCTTATAATAAAGAGGGTTCTAACCAGATTGAAGGTGTAACAACCTTTATTCTTTGTAATTCCACAATGGGTGGTAAGGTTAAGAGCGATATTCTTTTAATTGAGAGTGACGAACGCTTTGCACAATATACATTTAAATATTTTACACCTACACATTATGTCATTACAAACTTGTATCGTGACCAGCTTACAAGAAATGGTCACCCAGAATGGGTTTATGATTGCCTGAAAAACAGCATACATGATGGAACACAGCTTATCCTTAATGCTGATGACCCGCTTGTATCTTGCTTTGGTTATGGAAAAGATGATGTTATATACTTTGGTGCGGATAAGATTTCCGTTTCTCACGAGAAAAATAACAGCGTATATAATGACGGAATTTTCTGTCCACACTGCAAAAAGCGTCTTTCTTATGAATATTACCATTATAATCATATTGGAAAATATTCTTGCCCTAATTGCGGACTTAAAAGAAATAATACACAGTTCACTGTTACTTCCGCAGACCTTGATAAGGGCGAGATAACTATAAATGATAAATCAACAATAAAGCTTGCGTTGAAGAGTCTTTATAATGTTTATAATATTCTTGCGGCATATTCTGTTTGCTCTATTGCGGGAATTGATGATGCAACTATTTGCAAGAGTATAAATAACTATGTTCTTAAAAATGGACGAGTTATAGAATTTAGTCTTGATAAGCGTCATGGAACATTGCTTACCTCAAAGCACGAAAATTCAGTTTCTTATGACCAATCACTTACACTTGCTGCCAATGATAAGCAGGGCTGTGATGTACTTATCATAGTTGACGCTATTAGCCGAAAGTATTTCACAAGTGATGTTTCTTGGCTATGGGATATTGATTTTGAACTTCTTTCAAGCAAGAATGTTGGTGAAATTGTTCTTGCAGGACTTTATTCAGCCGATTTACAGACACGCTTTTCGTTTACGGGCATTGAAGAAAGCAAGATTAAAGCCTTCAGCGATATTGGTGAAGCCGCTGAATATCTAAAGACAAGCAGTTACAGAAAGCTTTATGTAATAACCTGTTTCTCAGATAAGGGAAAATTCCTTAGTCTTGTTAAGGAGGAAAAATTATGATTATTAAAGTCTTACATCTATATCATGATTTAATGAATCTATATGGCGAATATGGAAATATTGCTGTTTTGTGCAGATACCTTGAAGATGCTGGAATTGAAGTTCAGCTTGATAAGGTAAGTGTGGATGATAGCTTTAATATTACAGATTATAATTTCGTATATTGCGGAGCGGGTACAGAAAGAAATCAGAAGGTTGCACTTGCTGACCTTATTTCTCATAAAGACGAATTGAAAACCTATATCAAAAATAATGGTACAGCGTTATTTACAGGAAATTCTCTCGAAATGCTCGGCAAAAGTATCTGCGATAGAAATGGAGATACTTTTGAGGCTCTTTCGCTTGCTGATTTTTACACATATCAGGGCGGAGAAAGCTATAAAAAGTATATTTCGGCTAATCCGAATGATACAGAACTCATTAAGAACGACACAAGAATTACAGGTGATGTAATTTTCAAGGCGGATTTTATAGAAAAGCCACTTGTTGGTTTTGTCAATAAATGTGGATTTATTAAAGGAAATTTCAATCCATTATTTAATGTAGTCTATGGAATAGGCAATAACCGCAATGATAAATCCGATGGAATACGCATAAATAATATTCTTGGAACATATCTTACAGGACCTATTCTTGTCAAAAATCCTGCAATGCTGGATTATGTTATTTCACTTATTACAAACGGAAACGCTAAAAAGCAAAGCTATGATTCGCAAAATCGTGGCTATGAACTGACATATAGGGAGCTTATGAAACGCTTTAATCCGCAAGGCTGACAGAGTCCTCTGTATCAGTAGTTCATTGGTAATTACTTTAATAATGTTGACAAGCTTCTTTAACTTATTATGAGCTATGCTCGCTAATTTAAGAAAGGAACTTATAAATGAGCGATGAATTGTTAGAGCTTCAAGGCTCGGTGGAATCTATAATTTATCGTAATGAATCAAACGGATATACTGTTCTCAATCTTTCTTGTGAGGATGGTGAAACTGCCGCTGTCGGAATGATGCCAGAGGTGTCTGTTGGTGAAGAAATTGTAGTTCAAGGACATTGGCAAACACATAAAAGCTATGGCGAGCAATTCGCTGTAACCTCTTGCACAAGAGCAATGCCAACAGGCTCAACAGCCATTCTGAAATATCTTTCGTCAAGAGCAGTAAAGGGAGTGGGTCCGGCAACTGCGAGAAGATTGGTTGAAACATTTGGCGAAAATACTCTTGAGGTTATAGAAAAAGAACCGCTAAGAATGACCGAAATCAAGGGCATATCTCGTGAAAAGGCTATGTCGATAAGCAATGAGCTTAAGAAGATTTTTGGTATGAGAGAGGTTATAGTTTTTCTTGATAAGTATAATGTTCCTCCCGAGATAAGCGTTAAGATTTGGCGTGAGCTTGGAGCAAGGTCTATTGAAACAATAGAATCAAATCCATATGTTCTTTGCTGTGATGAAATCGGTGTATCCTTTGAACACGCAGACAGAATTGCCGCATCTATGGATATGGCACAGGACTATGAGTTCAGATTAAGAGCAGGAATAATATATATAAACACATATAATTCCAACAACGGACATACTTGCTTACCAAAAGGAAAGCTTATTGAGGTTTGTGCGAAATTTCTCAAAACAGAACCTGAACGAATTTCCGAGATACTCGAAAAGATGATTATAGACAAAAGCCTTATTGAGGATACGCTTGAAGGAAAAGAGTTTATCTTTTTGCCAGATTTTTATAAGAGCGAAACCTATGCCGCAGGACGAATAAAGCTTATGAAACAATTTCCGCCTCAGAGAATTGTTGGCATAGAATCTGCTCTTGAAAATTTTGAAAAACAGCAGGGTATAAAATATGCCGAACTTCAAAGAAAAGCTATTTTAGAGGCTATTTCGGGTGGACTTCTCATATTGACAGGTGGACCCGGAACGGGTAAAACAACAACCCTTAATGCAATTATCAGCTTATTAAAGGATAATGGTATAAAAGTTCAATGTGCCGCTCCCACTGGAAGAGCCGCACACAGAATGTCAGAACTCACGGGCTGTGAGGCCAAAACCATACACAGATTATTAGAGGTTGAATGGGATAAGCACGATAAACCATACTTCAAGCGTGATGAGAGAAATATGCTTGATTGTGATGCACTTGTACTTGATGAACTTTCTATGGTAGATTCAAAGCTTTTTGAAAGTGTACTTCGTGCCTTGCCTATGGGCTGCCGACTTATTATGGTTGGTGATAGTGACCAGCTTCCAAGCGTGGGGGCAGGAAATGTTCTTGGAGATTTGATAGCTTCGGGTGCTGTTCCAGTTGTAGCTTTAACCGAAATCTTCCGTCAATCTATGAAAAGTCTTATTGTCACAAATGCACATAAAATCGTAAAGGGTGAAATGCCAGACCTTAATATACACAATAAGGATTTCTTTTTCTTGCCCTGTTCATCAGCTGATAAAATTACAGAAACAATTATTGGTTTGTGCAAGGATAGACTTCCGAAAAGCTATGGCTATTCCGCAATGACAGATATTCAAGTGCTTTGTCCAGGCAGAAAAGGCTTGCTTGGCGTGATTGAGTTGAATAAAAAATTGCAGGAGGTACTTAATCCACCGATTGGTACAAACCTTGATTTGAACATTGGAACATATTCTTTGCGATATGGTGACAAGGTTATGCAGATTAGAAATAACTATGACCTTATCTGGACTCGTGGAGATGATGATGACGGTGAAGGCGTTTTCAATGGGGATATTGGTACTGTTGTAAGGGTAAATAGCAAGGCTGGAACAGTAAGCGTTAAATTTGATGATAAGCTTGTTGAATATGATAGAGAGAGCGTCAGAGATTTAGAGCTTGCCTATGCAACAACAGTGCATAAAAGCCAGGGCAATGAATTTGAGGCTGTAATTATGCCAATGTTCAGAGGAGCACCTCAGCTTTATTATAGAAATTTACTTTATACTGGTGTAACTCGTGCAAAAAAATTACTTATTCTTGTAGGTACACAGTCAACAATAGAAACAATGGTAAATAATAATAAGAGAACAAAACGCTATTCAGGGTTAAGAGTATTTCTTTCAGAAACAGAAAATAGTGATTTTGAAGAAAAATTGTAGCTGAATTTACTTTATTATGAATTAATAAACTTCTCTAAGATAACTAAAAGTTTTATTATTATATTGATATGAACGGTTATTTACCGTCAGAAAGGAGTCCTTTATGGGGATTGATATAGCAATAGACCTTGGAACATCAAGAACAAGGATTTTTCTGCCTGATAAGGGCGTTGTGGTTGATGAACCGTCAGTTATAACTGTTGACCTAATGACAGATGCTATAATTGCAGTAGGGCAAAAAGCCTATGAAATGCTCGGAAGAACTTCAGAGCGTATGTCGGCTATGTATCCGTTAAGTGGTGGAGTTATAACAGATTTTTCTCTTGTAGAAAATATGATTAAGATTATGCTTTCGGATATTTCTATTGGAAAAGTTGGTATGCCAAAAGTTGTTGCCTGTATTCCAAGCGAAATAACAGAAGTCGAAAAAAGAGCTGTAGTTAATGCTATAAGTAGTGCAGGAATAAGAAGAGTATGTCTTGTTGAAGAACCTGTTGCGGCGGCTATGGGGGCAGGAATTGATATTACAAGCCCACACGGTTCAATGGTTGTCGATATTGGTGGAGGAACAACGGATATAGCTGTTCTTTCTCTCGGTGGAATTTCAGTTTCACGAAGCATAAAAAAAGCAGGAAATGCCATAGATGACGAGATTATAAAGTATGTTAAAAAGAAATATAATCTTCTTATTGGTAAGCGTACTGCTGAAAATGCAAAAATAGCTATTGGTTGTGTTGGAAATATCGGAGAAAATAAAACCTTCAGGCTCAAAGGCAGAAATTGTGTTACTGGTATGCCTATGCAGGCTGATATAAGTTCTTATGAAATTTCTGATATATTAGTTGATATTATTACAGAGATTGTGTATCAGGTGCAAGATGTATTAGAAGAAACCCCACCTGAGCTTATGGGAGATATATATTCCGATGGAATAATTCTCACAGGCGGTACAGCACAACTCAAAGGTATGGCAGAAATTATAAATGCTGTCACTAAAATAAAAGTAAGGGTTGCGGATAACCCTTCACTTTGTGTTGTTAAAGGCTGTGGAGAAGCTCTTAAATATATAAAGGCATTTGAAAAAGGTGAACTTTCACCAATCAGTGAGCAATACTAAGGGGAGCTGATAAAGTTGAAACGCAAAGAAAAATTATTAGAAGAAGAAAAGAAATTATTAAATGAAGAAAAACAGTTTATTAAAAAAGAAGAGGAGATAATCAAAGAGGGCGAAAAAAAGCTTATCAAAGATGAAAAAGAACTTTTTCTTGAGTGTGAAAAGAAATGGGTATTTTTACTGCTTATGATGAGCGGCGGTTTTATGGGTGCGTTTACATATACTATAAGAGGAAATGTTTTCTGTAATGCACAGACCGGTAATATGGTTCTTATGGGCATAGCACTCGGAGATGCAAATTGGCTTGAAGCGGCATATCTTTTGATTCCTATTTCAGCATATTTTATTGGAGCAATAATTTCTGAAATTTTGCCAAAGAAAATAAAGAAAATAAATTTTCTGCGATGGGATACTTGCTTAATAGGCTTTGAGGTTTTAGTGCTAATAGCACTTGGGTTTGTTCCCGAATCAGCCCCTTTTCAGATTTCGCAGATTGCGATAAATTTTATATGCTCTATGCAATATAATACATTCAGACAAGCTGAGGGTGTGCCTATGGCAACAACTTTCTGCACAAACCATCTTAGACAAACAGGTGTACATCTTATAAAATGGGTAAAGAAAAAGGACCAAAAAGCTAAAGAACGCTTTTTAATTCATATATTTATGCTTGGTATGTTTATTGCAGGTGCGGCAGTAGGAACTGTTCTTAGCAGACTTATTCTTGGCAAAGCTATATGGGGAGCAGCTGTAATAATGATGATAATTTTCATAGGCTTATTTAGAGCAGACCGTACAAAAGAAAAAGGTATGCTCGAGAGAGTTCCAAAGGGACACTGAGCAAACCTTATCTAAAATATATTGGTATGCCCGACAGGAATTGAACCTGCGGCCTACAGAGTCGGAGTCTGTCGCTCTATCCAACTGAGCTACGGGCATATATAAATGCACACCAATGATTATTATATCATAATTTATTTTAGTGTTCAAGTCGGATTTAGGAGGACTAATATGGATGTTCGTGTAGGCGATATTCTTGAAATGAAAAAACAACACCCATGCGGAAATAAACGCTTTCGGGTTTTAAGGGTCGGTATGGATTTCAAGATTAAATGCGAGCAGTGTGGACATGAGATAATGCTCCCTCGTGTTAAGGCTGAAAAAAATATAAAAAAAATTATAAGAGAAGACGCTTAATTTAACGGAGGATTTTTTGATATGTTTGAGAAAATAAATGCTCTCGATTTGCGTTATCAGGAGCTTGCAAGAAAAATTTGTGAGCCAGATGTAATCAATGATACGGAGCTTTATAGAAATATTATGAAAGAATATAGCTCTCTTGAGCCAATAGTTCTTAAATATAGAGAATACAAGAAGGCACAGGAGAACGAAAAAGAGGCATTGGAGTTGCTTTCAGGCGGTGGCTTAGATAAAGATTTTCGAGATATGGTTTCTGAGGAACTTAATGATGCAAGAGAACGCATAGAGAATCTTTCAGAGGAATTAAAAATCTTACTTTTGCCAAAAGACCCGAACGATGACCGCAATGTAATTGTTGAGATTCGAGGCGGTGCAGGCGGAGAGGAAGCTGCACTTTTTGCAGGCGTACTTTATCGTATGTATAGTATGTATGCTGTTAAAAGAGGTTATAAGACCGAAATAATAAATGCCAACGAAACAGAGCTTGGCGGATATAAAGAAATCAGTTTTATGATTACTGGTGATGGTGCTTACTCAAGATTGAAATATGAGAGCGGAGTTCATAGAGTTCAGCGTGTTCCAGAAACAGAAACACAGGGCAGAGTTCATACTTCAACAGTTACGGTTGCAGTTTTGCCAGAGGCTGATGATGTTGAGGTTGATATAAATCCAAATGATTTGCAGATTGATACTTTTCGTTCAAGTGGTGCTGGTGGTCAGCATATCAATAAGACTTCATCAGCAATAAGAATTACACATATTCCAACAGGTATGGTTGTAGAATGTCAGGACGAAAGAAGTCAGTTTAAAAATAAGGACAAGGCTCTTAAAGTTCTGAAATCAAGATTGCTTAAAATCGAACAGGAAAAACAGCATAATGAAGTTGCACAAGAAAGACGCTCACAGGTTGGAACGGGTGATAGAAGCGAAAGAATCCGAACATATAATTATCCTCAGGGAAGAGTTACTGACCATAGAATCGGATTAACACTCTATAAAATTGACGATATTCTTAATGGCAACATTGATGAAATTATAGACGCACTTATTACAGCAGATAGAACAGAGCAATTAAAAAATTCAGAATAATTATAGGAGGATTCATATTGTTTAGAAGCGATGTTAAGGGTGGATATTGGACAATCATAAAATTAATTCTTGGATTTGTAGCGTTTGGCTTGTTTATTTATCAAATATATTTTGCAGGGCAGTGGCTTATAAGTAATAAACACGAGGGAAGAAAAATAAGTTCCCCTGACTATTCAAGCCTTAAAAATGGTGAAACGGTTTATGGAGAACTTGAGAATATAGTTAAAGATTGTGGAAGTGGTGAAGATGCTTATGGGCTACCACTTATATATTATTTGGTAAGAACAAGCGATGAAAAACTTTTAGTAGTCAGAACAGAAGCTGGTGAAAAATGTGACCAAGCTATATCTAATGCTTTAGGAAATTCAGGAAAAGTTCCTTTTGTTGGTTATGTTAAACCTATGAAAGAAAAAGAAAAAACCTCTTTATCGCTTATAATGGCTGCTGATAATACTCTTTATAAGCTCGGAATTAATAGCAACTTTAATGATACTGTTTTAAATCAAGTTGTTGATATTTCTTATTATAAGGAATATTCAGATGAAAGAGTTTTTATAGCTTCCGTAGTTAGTGGATTGTTTATGCTTGGTTTATCAATTCTATTTCTAAGAAAATCAATTAAAAATATTATATACTCTATAAATGTTGCAAGAGGAAAAATAGATATATATATGCCAGAAGTTGATTTAGTTCAGCACAAAGATGAATTTAAGAAATATGAAGAAATAAATCCGGATAATGCGGAGGATATTGAATATTATAATGATTATGAAAAGGATTCCGTAGATTTTAATATAGAAGAGGAACACAAAACAATATATGGTAAAGAATATACTAAGCCGACACTCGAAAAAGATATACCAACCTATGAAGGGTATCAATATGATTCGCTTGATTTTGCACAAGAAAAAGTCGAAAAGAAGGATATAAATAAATTTTAGAATAATTCTATACGAATATTGAATAATATGTCAAATAGTGGTAGACTATAATTTAGTTTATCACTATTTTTATATTAAAATGGAGTGGGATAATGAAAACACTTTTACTAAATAAAAATGAGATTGATATAGCTGCCGATATTATAAAAAAAGGTGGCATAGTTGCTATGCCAACAGAAACTGTCTATGGACTTGCCGCAGACGCTTTAAATGGAGAGGCGGTTGCTAAGATATTTAAGGCAAAGGGCAGACCAATGGACAATCCACTTATAGTTCATATTTCAGATATTAAGCAGATTGATATGCTTGTTGCAGAATTTTCAGATAAAGCAAAAAAGCTTGCAGAGAAATTTTGGCCAGGTCCACTGACAATAGTTTTGCCAAAATCTGATATTATACCTGATGAGGTGAGTGCAGGACTTTCAACTGTTGCAATACGCTTTCCATCACACCCTATTGCACATGAGCTTATTGCAAAGTCATCACCGATAGCGGCTCCGAGTGCAAATCTTTCAGGAAGTCCAAGTCCAACAACAGTTCGTCATGTTTTAGCAGATATGGATGGCAGAATAGATGCTATCATTGACGGTGGAGATTGTGAGGTAGGAGTTGAATCTACTGTTATAACTCTCACTGAAGATGTTCCTACATTACTTCGTCCAGGTGGAGTAACTCTTGAACAGCTTAGGGCAGAAATTGGAGAAGTTAAGGTTCACCCAGCAGTGTTAAAATCACTTGGAAAGGGAATGAAGGCTTCAAGCCCAGGAATGAAATATAAGCATTATTCCCCAAAAGCAGAGGTTATTTTGCTTAGAGGTTCAGAACAAGGATTTTGCGAGTATATAAAGGAAAATTCTGATGATAAGACAGCAGTTCTTTGCTATGAAGAAGAAAAAGACAGCTTTAAAAATTATATTGTCTTAGGAAAAAGAGATGATGAGGTGGCTCACGCACATAGACTTTTTACCTGTCTTAGAGAAGCTGATGAAGATGGCTATACTCGTATTTACGCACATTGTCCGAGAGCTGAAGGTATAGGTCTTGCTGTTTACAACAGAATTTTAAGAGCGGCAGCGTTTAATGTTATAGAAGTATAAAATAAGTTCTAAGGAGTAAATTTAACTTTGAAATTATTAAACATAGGTTTGATAAGATATGTTATCATTATGCTTGGTCTTATATTAGTATCAATGTTTTGCTTTTATATGGCATCAACTGAAAATGTTATTGAAAACGATGAGCCACTTGATATAAGTAAAGCTACCGTTGAGCAAATCTCAGAAAATAAGTTTATTGATGTAAAAATAACATCTACTGTTTGTCAGTTGAATAAAGAAAAGACTTTATTCGATTTTGATAATGATGAATATTATTATCTTATTCCTATGAAAGATGGAAAATTTATAGTTTTTGTTACTGAAAATATAAAACAAAACAAAGAGTTAGAGGATTTTATTGATAAAAGATACCGTTCTGCAAGATACCTAGCTGATTATGTATTTTGCTCTGAATTGCCTGTGCGTTTAAAGTTCGGTGCTGAAGTGAGAATTTCGCCAACAATTCTTGATTTGGATTTTCTGCCTTTATGCTTTCAGAAAACGAAAGTAATGCTTCTTGAGATGCCGAGGACGCTTCGACCCCAGTGGGATACAAATGTTATTTATCAGTTGACTCTTGGTGGCGTGATACCGCTGATTGCGCATATTGAGCGATATCCATATGTGCAGAAAAACCCGAATATTGCATTGGATTGGATCGAGGCGGGCGCCTATTTACAAGTAAATGCTGATTCCATTGTGGGAGATACAATGCAACGAAATTTTGTGTACAGGTTGATTAAGCATGGAGTGGTCCATGTGATCGCTTCAGATACGCATTCTCCTGATAAGCGCCCCCCTCAGCTAACGAAAGCAATGCGTTTGATCACAAGAAAGTTTGACAATGCAGTGTGCAGGAAGCTTGAATGCAATGCCCAATCTCTTTTTAACGGGGATGCTCCTGATGTAGAGCAGCCTGTTCCCATCTCAAAATGGTTCTAATGACAGGATGTGTATCTGTTGGGAACCATTTTTTATAATTATTAGATAGATATAATGCTTTTATTTTGTGTAAAAACATTAATTTTTTTGTGAAAAGTGGAGTGAATGTTTTTATTTCCGGGGAAATGAAGTGAGATTGTGAGTGATTGGGAAATCACTGCACAATCGAGTAAGCAGGGTTGATATTGGTGCACGAGAGGGATTCCAATGAATAAGTTTAAACACGATATTCTGCTCAGAATTGTAAAATCGATAAATATTATTTTAATAACAATACCATTTGCAGTTTGTTGGTTTTTTTATTATGCAGATCACGTGGTGTCACCCTTTTATTCGAAGGGGAATTGGCTTGTGATTTTGCTTTTCCTTGTTTTTTACATCACTTTTGGACGCATATATGACGCTTTTCTTATATCAATATACTCTGTCGCTGAAATCATGTATTCACAAATACTTTCGGCAATGCTGTCTGACGGAGTCATGTATGTCGTCATTTGTTTGCTGTCCAAAGGCTTCCCCAATCTGCTCCCAGGCATTTTGGCAATTGCCGGGCAGCTTCTTCTTTCAGTGCTATGGGCACGCGGAGCAAGACGATGGTACTTTCGGACGTTCGAACCACAGCCTACGGCAATCATTTATGATGAGCGCAGAGAAATAAGCCGGTTAATTGAAGAGCATGGATTGAAAAATAAATACGATGTTCAGTATGCCGTGAGTGTAGACGAATGCCTGGAAAACATAGATATGTTAGCCAATATGAGCACGGTGTTTTTAAGTGGTATTCACAGCCATGAACGGAATCTCATTATCAAGTACTGCGTTGCAAATGATATCAATGCCTTTGTAATCCCTCGTGTAGGCGACACACTTATGTCAGGCGCGCATCCTTTCCATATGTTTCATTTGCCGATGCTGCGTTTGCAGCGATATGCTGCATCTCCGGAGTACTTGTTTATAAAGCGTGCGTTAGATATTGCCTTTTCAACGATTGCGCTTATTGTTTCCTCTCCTGTTTTTGTTATAACAGCAATTGCAATTAAAGCGGTTGATGGAGGCCCTGTGTTTTACAGGCAGCGCCGTCTCACGAAAGATGGAAAACTGTTTGACGTATTAAAGTTCCGAAGCATGCGTGTAGATGCGGAGAAGGATGGTGTGGCGCGCCTCTCCACCGGGGAAAATGATGACCGCATTACACCGATCGGGCGCATTATCCGAAAATGCCGCATTGATGAGCTGCCGCAGCTTATATGTATTTTATCTGGTGATATGTCCATTGTTGGCCCGCGTCCGGAACGGCCGGAAATCGCCATGGAGTATGAAAAGGAGTTGCCGGAATTTGCATTGCGCCTGCAGGCCAAAGCAGGATTGACAGGTTATGCACAGGTTTATGGAAAGTACAATACTACGCCGTATGACAAATTGCAGATGGATTTGATGTACATAGCTCATCCGAGTATCATTGAGGATTTGAAAATCATATTTGCGACGGTTAAGATCCTGTTTATGCCTGAAAGTACGGAGGGCATCGCAGAGGGCGCGACAACAGCGCTTGGGCATGAAAAGACGAATCATAATGATCGAATGACGGTTTAGTCTTATGCGATTGGGTTTTGTATGAATATATTTCAGCAAAGTGCTTTGTGAGCTGAAAATATTGAC
>OHGT01000361.1_pt1 | contig 36194 bp, 7 predicted proteins | sample 1567861 | NCBI WGS metagenome assembly OHGT01 (sample SAMEA3879533, study PRJEB24766) | human gut metagenome | biome: human-associated habitat; feature: feces | place: USA | collected 1985/1987 | reverse complement strand
AAATCTCTCGGAAGCTATTATTCCGAAGAAAATGTCCGCATCCGTTTGGCAAAAAATCGTAACAAAGTAAAAGCTCCAAGGCATCTGTCCAGAGAAGCTCGCCTGTATATCAATATCTCCACGTATGTTACAACCAGCAATCGAGAAGGATTTGAACGTTGGGCAAAACTCAATAATCTGAAAGAAGCGGCACGCACCTTCAACTATCTTTCCGAAAATAACCTGCTGAATTATGAAGATTTCCAACAGCATCTTTCTGATGTTGATGCTTCTGTTAAAGCGGCTGATCAGAGAATAACGCAAATCAACAATGAGCTGAGTACACAGAAAGTCATTCAGAAACACTGTGATTCTTACCGGCTCTGCCGAAAAGTGATTGAAGATTGCAAATCTGCAAAAAATCCAAAAGCATACCGCACCAAGCATCAGGCAGAATACCAGCCCCACGATTCACTAAAAAAAGAGCTTCAGGATCTCGGTGTTACCAAAATCCCAAGCTCCAATAAAATCCAGAAGCGGAGTGAACATCTTGAATCTGAACAGGCTGCTACTGTCCGAGAAAAACAAGAATTGCAGAAAAAACAGAAGACACTAGATATCATCCAGCAGAATTTCACAGCACTGCTCAATGCTCCTCAAATATCAAACAACGATATCAATCGTACCGTTGCATCAACACTTCAACATTAATGTCCGAAACGTTTTAAACCATATAACACAAGAAAACTGATTCCACCGCAATGGATCAGTTTTCTTTAATAATAGCTACTTCATTTTTCTCTTTTTATAGAATCCTACAATCAAACCAAGACTAACAATCTCTATTAAAAACCATGCACCTATATTTGTTGTATCTCCGGTTTTTACCGTATTTATTATTTTCTGAATAGTATTTGGTTTATCCGGTTTTGAAGGTGTCGGATCCTTTGGCTTGTCTGGATTGTTCGGTGGTGTTTCTGGTGAAACCCATTCAGCTTTTGGCTCTATCGTTACATTATATTCTATATTCCCATTGATTTCAGATGGAATATTAACAAGGAATGGAGCAGATTCAAATTTATCTGTACCACTTTCCACATTTCCAATCTGTGCAACCAGATAGATTCCTTCATCCAGTTCTCCAAAACTCGTGCGTCCAGAAGTATCTGTTTCTTGCGTTAAGCCAGAAATATTATTTTCCTTCGCAAATGCAAACAATTGTCTTGCTTGTTTTTCTCTTGCTTCTGCACTGGTATCTTGTAACGATATACCTGAATCTTTAAAATCATCTTCCCAGATCAGCTCATCATTTTTCATATATTGAATTGGAAATATCGAGAACTTTGCTCCGGAAAGAGTCACTTCTTTATCCGAACTATTTCTCCCCTTGCAAATAATTTGAATGCTTCCTATTCTACTTCCTGCTTCAGCATGGATTGTTGAAATATCTATAAAACTACCGACAAGAAAAAGCATAACGAATAAAATAATGTGAATACTTCTTATCTTCTTTCGCACCTTGCTTTCCTCCTTTTTCTATCTCGTATACTATAAATTACAGCTATCATCAGCCCTATGAAGATTACTATAATTGTTGCAATTAGCACTTTAGCAGTAAAAGATAACTCCGGTTTTATATTTGTATCCGGCTCTTGCTTCGTTGCCTCTTCATAAGGTATTCTCTCTCCACGTACTAAAAGTCTGTGTGTGTTAATTGCAAATGGTGTACAAGTAACAAGTGTTGCATAATCCTTACCAGGTTCAATAGACAAGCTATCTGTCTCTTGTGGCAAAACCGTTAATATCTGATCGATCTGATATGCCAGAGTTTCATCTAAGACTTTAATATAAAAAATATCCCCTACTTCCAGTTTATCCATATTGGTAAATAGTGTTTTTGTCGGAAGACCTCTATGTCCGGTCAGAACTGTATGTGTACTTTCTCCACCAACCGGAAGAGATGTACCCCAGAAATGTCCGACACCTGCCTGTAACACAGTTTCACTTGTTCCATGATAGATTGGAAGTTCTATATTAATCTTAGGAATACGAATGTATCCCATCATTCCAGAACCATCTACGTTCAACAGTCCCTCATAGCGAGCATCTATTTCCACATCTTCCTGCGAAAATGGATCAATCAAATCAATATTCCCCAGCATTTCCTGATTGTATGCTCTCGCATCTTCCAGCATTTGCTCTTTTTCTGCCTTACTTAACTTTACGCTTTCCTCATCATAATAGGATACAACTTTGGAACCATTCTTTTCATTCAAATAACTACTAAACGTTGGATACAACAATACGGAGAATGCAACCAAAAGCACGATCAAACGAATAATATCTTTTATTGTTATCTTCTTTTTTTTCTTCTTACTCTTCATTCCATTCTCCCTGTTGTTATACTTGGAATTGCGGTTACCTTCCATGGAAGATAACCGCCCATTCCTTAAATATTATCTTGTATCTCTAGTAAAATTATTATGCTTCTTTTCTTTTGTCACGGATGAAGCTTACTGCTACACCGAATACAAGAAGAGCTGCGATTACAGCAAATGCGATTGCTCCACGTCCACCTGTGGATGGAAGGAGGGAACCAGTGCTGTTCTCGACTTTGACAATTTTGCCATCTACTGTTCCTTTATCTACAGTAAGAGTCCAGTCATTCTCATCCGCAGTAGTGCTCTTTGTGATGGTAACTTTAATAGCATCTGTCAGTTTATTGTAACCCTCTGGAGCCTTTGTCTCTTTCAGATAATAAGTTCCTGCTGCCAGACCATTAATGTGTAAGTTGTATCCGGTTCCTTCAAATTTGGTTGCAACTGTTACCATATCAGTAATCACACTAGGATCTGTTGATGCCTGATCAGCTGCATAAGAATATTTACCATCTTCATCTTTTGTTACTTTAATAGGTTTGCTTTCATCAATGGTACCTTCTGTAGTTGAAGCGTACAAAGTAAAATGTGCACCCGCTAAGATTTCTTCTGGATTACTATCTTTTTTAACCTTTAAGATATCTAACGGATAGGTCGGTGTCTTCACTTCACTCGGTGTTGTAGTTGTTGTTTCACCTGGTTTATTACCATACTCTAACTGAGCCTTGTTCTTTTCTGTTACAACTGCGGCTTTATTTACTTTTGCATAATATGTAACAGTAAATTCTTTTCCCTTGTTTGCCTGGTTAGCTCTTACCCATTCTGACAGGTCAAGAGACATTTTTCTATTGTTTGCTGCATCAAGTGTTGCTGTTGTAGGTGCTGTACTAGCATCTGTAACTCCTGCATCTTTAAATGCTACTTTTACATTAACTGTTGTAGCACCTGCTTCAAGAGCTGTTCCATTTGCATCGTTTACAAAATCAAGACCTTTAGTTAATTCATCATGGATTTTATATACATATTCAGAGTATCCTGTTGTATCCGGGATTGCACCTGTTACTGTATATGTTACGACATCACCGATATTTACTGTTGTTTTATCAGCTGTTTTATCAATGCTTGGTGCTTCTGTTTTTAAGTCTACTGTAGTTGTATCAGCATCTACAGTAACTAAAGAAGACTGAATCTCTTTTCCACCTGTTACATATACAAGATAGTAACCAGCTGCTAAATTATTAAATGTATAAGATGTTTTATTTTCTTCTGTGATTTTTCCAGAAGTTGTTGTTGCTTCTAACTTTCCTTCCAAAGCTTTTGTAGTAAAAGTATTTGCAAAATTCTGTACTTCAGTAGCGTTATCAGATCCAAGTTTAGTAACTGCAGCTGCAAAATCTTCATCTTTAGAAGTTTCAGCGATATTTAATACAGTTGCCAATGTTTTCTTATAAGTCTCATTTACTGTATAAGCATAGTTCTTGTTCTGTCCTTCGCCTGACTCTGTTACATCAAATAATTTGTACAGATTAATTGTCTGACCTTTCAGATTCTGTGCTGGTTCTGTTGTTTTTACATTAACTGTAAGTGTGTGTGTTCCTGTTGCTCCTTCTGCGGCAAATGCTGTGACAGACATAGCCATCATCATAATCGCCGCCAGCATTAATGCCATGATTTTTTTCATTCTCTTCATAACAATTGTCTCCTTTTCTTGAGAATTTTTCTTTTATAGTTTTTCTGCTTTTTTATTTTCCTTGCATTTTTTATATCTCATTATGAAATATACCAGGAAAAGCAGAACAGCTATCAGGTAAATCAAATAGCTTCCGTATCCTCCGGTATCCGGAAGACTTGGGAAATGTTTATTAGTTATTGTGAAGGTAAATCCATCTTGCGATTTATTTATCGTTGTTGTATAACCATCCACTTCTGCTTCTGTGATGGAATACGTATAATAATAAATTTCATCTCCATCTGTCTTGTATGCCGGGAGTTCCTTTATCACCTCCTGCCATTTAGATTTATCGATGGAACCTTCTATTTTGTAACTCTCGTAACCTGGTACTGGTTCTGTCATTTCATTTCCTGCCTTATCTTTCCAGGTACGTGATATTGTTACCGTAATACTGTTTGGTCTTGAATTATCAAAATTGTTTAAATCCTTCCAAACTTTATTGATTGTCAGCTTGATATGTTCATCACATGGATCCTGTGACTCGGATGGCTCCGGAGTACCACTTTCTCCTGTGTTCAATGTTGTTTTAGTATCTGCCATCAATACTGCTTTTGCCGACGATTCATATGCTTTCAGTTCTGCTGTCGTTGACGATGTATCATCTGTCAGCTTTGCATTTTTCAAAGTATCATAGCTTTTTACCGAATTCATATGGCCCAGTGTGTAAATATCCCATCCACTGGAAGCGTCTTTTTCATAGCTGAGATTCAACCTGTCTGAATTCTTTTTGATCTGATCCAGTGTCTTCTCCAGCTTTCTATAAATACGGTAATTGTTGTCCTCACCTTCCACTTTTTCCAATGTGTTGAACTTATATTGTGAATCTAATTTACTTATTCCGCTAAATGGTCCGACAAGATCTTTTGTTCCACGAACCACATCACAGTAATACATGTTGTTATTCTTCAAAAGTCCTTCATCGTTGAATCCAACAAAGCCACCACTTCGTCCGTCTTTAGCATCACCATCATTGTTATTTCCGGCACCACCGGCATAGACATCATATCCATGACTGACACCGTAGACATTACTATCTGTAATTCTTGTTCGATTGGCCTTGATCAGACTCACACTGATATTGGATTTGGCATCATTATCATCCAAAAGTCCATTTTCATTACATGGAAGTTTGATGGATGAATCTCCGATCGTAATAATTGCAAGGTCTGTCTGTTGATTGTTATCCGTTGACTTTTTTGAAAGTCCTACAGAAATATCCAATCCAAGCAGATTTACGTGAAGTAGTTTGCCATCATACAGTGCATCCACTTTAATAATTCCAAGATTAATCTTCAGAAGATTGGAGTCCTGGATTTTATCCAGATATAGTGCTTTTACAAGTTGATTAACAACCGAAAATATTATATTCACTGCTCCAGAATCCAACTTCAAATCTGCAAGATAAGCAAAACTTGTTCGTCCTGCAAAGCCGCCGGCTGTTCCACCTGACGCTACCTGTTTCAGTCCAATTTTCTGGTTCGTCTTGTCACCTGCTGTACAATTCGACATTCTTGCAAGATTTGCATATCCGATAAATCCTCCGGCAATCTGCTCATCTCCATTTGTACTCTGCACGGTGTAACCGTCATCCGTTCCTGTAACTGCACAGTCATCAATGTGAGAACCAAAAATGTCCATAACTCCAAGTGCTCCACCGAGCAACTGTCCTTTATTATTTCCAAGAACGTCAATCTTATCTGCCTTAACCACTCCACTCTTTCCAGAATAGCCAACAAATCCACCGACACTATTTAAACCTCTTACATTACTTAAGCTCGTTACTTTGCTGTTTTTTACAGAACCATTTAACAGCGATCCACCAAATCCTCCGGCCGTTCCGCTATATGTAACCTGATTGTTCTGTCCGGATTTTATTGCTGTGTTTGCGCTGACACTTAAGCCAGCATCTTTACTTCCGTTTACAGTTCCGTAATATACGTAACTTCTAAACGCATCCAACACATCGGTTCTACCAAGCTGCAAAAGTTTATCCAAAAGAGATGTTTCACTTCCTGCACTGATATTGGCAACTCCGGCTACATCAGCAACACCGAAGCATCCTCCGGCATATTCACCTGCGACTACGGAACGGATATTCTGTACAGAAACTCCTGCCTCTTCCGTATCCTTCTTGCCGAGTACCGTTCCTTCCAGATTTCCGGCAAATCCTCCGGCTGCTTTTGCATAAGAAGTGTTATTTCTTCCACTTGCATAAGCACCATTTACGATGATTCCCCAGTCATCCCAGGCTTCCACATCTGCATAACGGATAGTTGCGACTGTGGCATTTAATACTTTTATCAAATCTGCCGGTTTACTTAACAGTTTGTTCAGAAGCTGGCTAAGTAATCCTTCTCCGGCAGTAGGATCCACTGTTGCTACACTTCCTGGTCTTGAGCTTCCGACGAATCCACCAACATAGCTTCTTCCTTCAACTCGTCTTAGCTTTGTGACCTTGCAGCGTGCATCATTTTCGCCCCAGATCTGCCCACCGATCAGTTTTCCTACATAACCTCCGGCATAACCACAGGTATCCTTGTCATCTACACCTTCTGACTGGACAATCAGTCCACTCTGATAACCATCTACCGAAGATTTCTTGATTACTGGCACAAAGACATTAAGTACCTGCAGCATTTGTCCTAATTGCAGATTAAGACCGAGGATATCAACTCCTCCAAGCTTTGCTGCTCCGCCGTTTATCATTTCACCTGCAAAACCGCCGGCGCATCGAAGCCCTTTAATTGTCTTCGCCTGATAAGCCTGTCCATTTGTAATAGTTCCGGTCTGCATTGATCCGACATAGCCACCGGCTGCTCCGCCATTTGCCAGTTTTGTCTCATCTCGGTAATTGACTCTTCCTGCTACAACATTGTATCCGTAAGCATACTTTCCGATGATTGCATCCAGTTCAGCCTGATTCCTTACTGTTCCATGCTCCGCAAGATCACTTCCGTAACCACCCTTTTTTCCGACAAACTCCACCCATTTATTCCAGGTTTCATAATCCATCAAGGCAAGTGGTCCGTAAACTGCCGTATTTTCTTCTGTCGGATAAACAACGCTAAGTGCTCCCAGGATGTTATCTACCTTTACCAATCCCCATAATAAGGACAGGTTTCCGGTGCTTGCAGTATCTGCTGACTCCATAAGTCCTGTAAAACCACCGGCAATTTCTTCTCCGTATACAGATCGGATCCGGACTGCTTTGCAGACACTTGTTGGTCCAGTATAATCTTTACCTTTCCAATTCTTTGTATTGTTTCCCCAGATATGACCGCCTTCATTATGCCCTGCATACCCTCCGGCCATACCTCGTTGTACTTGTGTTGTTGAATCCGCATCCGCACGAACTGCACCACCACAAGGAACACAAGTCGTAGAGCTGTTTCTGATTGTCGGCACAAAGTCCTCCGCCAATGATGCCAATGTATCTGACACATCAACAAGACCACCTAAGATACCCGTATCGCCAAGAACATTTGCCACATTTCCTGGTTCCAGATCTCCCACATAACCACCAGCCGTAATCTGTCCAATGATATATGAGAAGTTATTTGCGTTGGAATCCTGAATGTGTCCACCGGAAATCTTTCCGGCAAATCCTCCTGCATCACCAAGTATGTCATTTGCCGATGCATCAGATGCTGTATTTTTCCAGGTCGCTTTTACTGCAAAACCGCCAACATTTCCTGTAACATTCGAATGTTCTATTGTAGAAACAACAACATTCAATGCATCCAGCACATGATTGATTTCTATCGAGTTGCCAAGTACACTCAAACCTTTTCCAACGGAAGCTGCAGAACCGATATCCATATATCCGATATATCCACCTGCATATCTGGCACCAGTTACTGCATATGTGCTTTCATTTTCATCATAGTATGTTGGTGCTTCATCTGCTTCCAGATCCTTCGGTTCCTTTACAGTAGTGTGCTTCAGATTCGTAACATCACAGTAGCTTACCTGTACACCGCTTCCGTAACCGATAAATCCTCCGGCACTTCCGGAATGACTGTCCTCTGATTTCGTCTTGTTGGCAGTAACATTAAATCCGTTGTCTGACTTGACTCCGGCATACTGCACATATGGAATGTAGGCATTGATCAGATTAAGCAGATCTCCAACATTTATATTCAGACCTTTGATTCCTCCGAGAATGCTGATTCCACCTCCAGCATCTGCCAATGCTCCGGAGTAAACATTTCCGCCAAAGCCTCCGGCATAAGATTGCCCATTTACATGATCCAGATTATATACAGAATAATAGTTACCTTTTCCTGCATCCTGGTTGTTAACCGTTCCACTCTGGAAGTTTCCGGCAAAACCGCCTGCTGTATCTGCAGCAACTCCGCCTTTATCAACATAAGTAACCGTGCACTCTGTATAAGAAGGAAGCAAGTACTTGACAGCACCTAACAACTTATTTACATTTAACAAAGCTTTGACATCCGCTTCACCAGCTACATCTGCAAGACCTCCGGTCTGTGAGGAACCTACAAATCCTCCGGCAAAACCGTCTTTATCATTTGCTGTTACTTCTTTTAAATTTTTCACATCGGACTTAATGATCTCACAGCTGTTACTTTTTCCGATGAAACCACCAGCTGTATAATCCACTACTTCGCCGTTGGAATTTGTACCTATTGCTTCTGCAGTCATGCCTCCTGCGATGCCATTTACATGAGCTTCGTTGATTTTAACTCTGACACCTTCTGCCACCGAAAGCAGATTTTCAACTTTCAGCAAGTTGTTCAGTCCTAACAGATTCAAAGTCAGTCCGTTTCCACCTGCCAGATCTCCCGGACCTGCACAACCGATAAAACCACCGACTCTGTTTTTTGCTGTAACAGATTTTACCTGATTCAATGTTACAGTATCCACATCTCCACCAACAGCCTCGCCAATCGCTCCGCCGGCATAATTTTCTTTTGCTTCAACTGTATATCCATCATTTACTCCCGTCACCGTTACATGATGCACAGTAAATCCAAGGAAGTTTCCTATTCCAAGCGTATTATTTAAAAGCCCTGTAACATTTGCTGTTGTTACGCTTCCGGCAATACCTCCGGCACGATTTTCACCTGCCGTAACTGTTTTTAATCCTGTGAGCACATTATCTCTTTGGGCTACACTGCTCACATCCCCTACGCCATGTTTCCAGTACGGAAGTTTATTTAAATATTCTGGACTGGATTCTGCAATATAGACGCCATCACCACCACCAAGAATACCACCGGAATAACTCTTGCCAGCCTCAACTGAAACTGATGAACAATTCATGTTACATCCCAGGATTGCTGATGGTGCAATTCCTACAAGTGACAAAAGCATGCCCGCTTTTTCCGGATTACTGGACAAGAGTCTTGTCAATAAGTCTTTTACTGTTGTTAAAAGGCTTGCATCCTTGACTTCTTTATTTCCAAGGTTTGTAATCCAGCCAACTGTTGAAATACCGCTCACACCGCCGGCATAACTTCCGCTTGCATTAACTGCAATGCTTCCGCTCGCTCCGCAGTTGACCGCATAACTGTTTGCCTGTGCTCCTACGATACCGCCTTGATAATTTTCACCAGATACTGAGACATTGCATCCTGTCAGATTGCAATTTAACAGTATACTCTGGGGCTGCATTACTCGAATAAGTTCAACACCTACATCACTTAACAAGCCACGGATTTCCGCATCTCTGCTGATTCCTGCAAAACCTCCGCCGTATTCTTTTGCGGTTACAGAATAACTACTGTTTTTCACGGAGCAGTCAAAGATTCTTGTTCCTACCTGCTGTCCTACAAAACCACCAGCATAATCTTTACCGGCAGCTCCGATAGTTCCTGCCAGATTCTCTACATGACAGTTTTTAATATTTACATTTTTGTATCCAGTAGGAATTAAACTACCAACCGGCAATGCCTTGTCCAGAAGAATTGTGATCAAATCTCCAAGTCCAAGTCCCGGAATTGCATTTAACAATGATGATAATGCATTCACCGTTACTCCAAGAGCTTTCGACAATCCGTCATACTCTGTTACACCTTCTGTATAACCAACAAACCCACCAGTGCGATCATTAATGTTCGAAACACTGACCTTTCCTGTCACATCACAGTTTTCAATGGAAACATCTCCCACTAGCCTTCCGGCAAATGCACCTGTTGCATAAATCGTCGGATCCTTTGCTCTTGCATTTAAAAGTGCTGATAATGTATCTTTCAAATTCAGGTTTACGTTTCCAAATGTTAAAACTCCTACTAATAAATCAACTACACCACCTACAAGCCATCCAAGTCCTGATGTGAGTCCACTTATTATGGTCTGAGTGTTTTTATGTTCATTCGTGTTATTTTGTACGTTTACATTTTGTAATTCTAGGTTTGATACAGAGACCGTTCCGGCACTGACACCAATATTGTTTACATTAACCTCATTCGTAACTGTTCCAAAAAAACCAATTCCTATGTACTTAGATCCATCCATTGCATCTGCCTGGTTCACATTCACATTAGAAATTACAGGTTTTCCAGTTGCCAGAATAGTGTTTCCATCCGTAATCATTGTTTGTCCATCTGCTAACTTTGCACCTTTGATATCCCCCGATACCATAAGTGGTGTCCAAAGATCATCTTCTTGATTTGAGTTCACACCATCCTTTGATAAGTCAATATCTCGGAAAATGATGTAATTTGCATTGGATGAATATTTTAAACCACCATATTCTTGCTTTAACTTCGTCAGACTCGCTGTTTTATTGTCAGGCAACCCCTGGTCGTTAACGCCACATAAACTACCAGTTCCTACTGTAAGACCACCCAATAAAGACCCTAACAGTCCGCCTACTCCATTCAGTAGACCCGTAACAATATCATCGCTTGTCAAATCGACATCTGCCAGCTTATACTTACCATTATCTTTATAATATAAATAAGAGTTATCACCGTTCACTGTATCTGGCTTTTGTTGAAATCCAGAAAGATGGGTAGTTGCCCCTTCTGCAGCAACAGCATCAAGCCCAAGATCCGCATCGCCTGGATAGTATGGTGTGTAGGAAGGCTTTCCACCAAGTAATCCACTTACTAACCCCTGACTATAATAAACATATAGTCTTGGAGTTACGCTCTTATTGCTTCCAATTGCCCGCAGCTGTGACTCATTTCCGATCAGAATATATTTCTTCCCGGAAACTTCTACATATAACTGCCCTGGTTTTGTTCTTCCATCTGCATGCTCACCATCTAGCCATTGAACTCCATCCGCCGCTTTTTCTGTCAATTGATCTGCAACTAATTCCGGCTTATCTGAATTAAACTTCTGCGATAACACATAATTATGAGACTTACTATAAGTCAGATACTCCTGATCATCTCCATCCGGATAAATCATCTGCCCCATACCAAACTGTGGTGCATCATAATCCAATGACATAACTGGTTCCGTTTCAGATTCTTCCTGTGCAAGCACCATTAACTGATATGGGTTATAAATGTAGATGGTGTCCGTTTCTTTGTCATAGAGAGTCGGTGTTTCATTTTCTTCTATTTCCGTACCCGTGATAGTTCCGGTAAAGGAATCCGGCACTGACCACATCTGTTCCAAGTTCATCTGGATGTCATTCATCAAAATGTATTGGGCATCTGCACCGTATTTCAGCTCTGTGCCTTCACTCTTTACTACATCTCCAGAACCAATCTTTCCATCCTTATCACCTGTGTAAATATAAGCATCTGAACCAATCTGTTTTAATTGTTCAAAATTATAAATGCATATTTTACTATCCTTATAATAAGCCTCTATATTATCTGTTGATTCCGCTTTAACATTTTCACCGGAAGATTCCGATTCGTTATTCTTTGAGTTTTCATTTGTTTCCTCCGATATCTTAGATTCGGATTCCATGGTGCCATTTATTTCATCTGAAACTGTGGATTCGGTTGATGCTTCATCATTGCTCATATTGGTTTCATCAGAAAGGTCCACTTGGCTCGTGTTGGTACCTGATGGATTCAGATCTGCTGCATCCGCAATATTCACTTGAGAAAATAAGATAGCCATACATAGTATGACTGCGATAATTCTGTTCTCTATCCTTCTTTTTTTCTTCATATCTGGACCTCTAATCTTTTGCCTTCACTTGTTACTTTAATTTTGCCTCTTTAACCAGTTTTGCTGCTTTGCCGCCTCCTGAAAGCATTGCATCAGCTGATTGGAAAACGCTCCGCATTCACCATTTGAAATCATCCGTATCGCTTCTTCATGTTCATATTTTCTTTTGTATGGTCGATCATTGATCAATGCATCGTAAGCATCAACAATCCCAACGACCTGTGCGCACATCGGAATCGCATTCCCTTTTAAACCGTCTGGATATCCTGATCCATCATATCTTTCATGGTGGTGTCTGCATATTTCATAGCTATATTTGTTCAGCTTTTCCGTTGTTATCCCCTCTGGGAATCTCTGGGTCATCGCCGCACCTACTAATGGATGTTGTTTTACTACATTCATTTCTTCATCTGTCAACTTTCCATTTTTATTCAAAATTTCAATTGGTACTTTTATCTTTCCAATATCATGAATCGGTGCCAAATGGGCTACTGAAGCAATTTCTTCATCCGTAATTCCGTATTCCGGATAATTCTTCTGCAATTGAAGATATACCTGTTTCGTATAGAAACTGATATCATCTTGATACCCTGATTCAACTATCTGATTATGATTCAATACAGTAGTTAAAAGTGATACCATATCCCAATACTGCTTTGCCAAATCCTGTTCTTTCTTTACGAGTTCCTGTTCCATTCTTATAACTGTGTTCTGGACAATCGTCTCATTATGTAATGTAATAATTGCAGTATTCTCATTTGCATCTATATATTTTTTTGCTTCCATCCAAACATATTCATTCTTATCTTTTCCCGTAATTCTGCGATATGGAAGATCTTTTTCCATACATCCATCAACCAGGTTTTCTTCTAATCCTTCACTTGATAAGAAACCATGAACCATTTTTTTATCAGAAACATACACATATCTTTCTACATACTGGCTTATGAACTCTTCATAGCTTTCTGTATTTCTTACTTTCTCATACACTTCACGGATATGTGAGTACACACACTCGTAGTTTTTATCCTTCAAGTTCAGTTTTAACACAACATAAAATCGTCCAAAATATTCATCTTCTCCAGGGCGGATAACATCTGAAACTTTTACGCTCTCTAATTTATTATTGTATGTATTCTGCAAACTCAACAATATTTTATGTATCTTGCAGGTATCTTCTAAATTTCTTGAGCAAAAACGATCTTCTTCCAAACAACGATTAATTGCCATTGTTTCCTCTACACACGATATAATTTTCATCAGAGAAATATTCTCCGGTTGTTTTGCCAGCATATAGCCACCATTTGTACCTTCACAGGCTTTTATGATTCCTGCTTGCTTTAACTTTTTTGTTATTTTTGGAATATAACTGGATGGAACACTTAGTTCCTGAGATAATTCTGATGTAGAGATCATCTGTCTTTGTGCTGCCAGATAACATACGATTCTGATAGCATAATCCGTTGTACTTGCAAGCTGCATAGTTTTCCCCTTCCCTTAACAAAACTAAACCATTTCAAGTATTAGTTCGTCCTAAAAAAAATAGTGGGTTCCTGTCGGACGATGAAATTGATTATTCAAAAATTTCCATCAATTTCATCAAGATATGGGGGTCGTTCTACTCTATCATCAGATATAAGATCTAGAATTCTATAAATAATAATATCGCAACATATATTAATGCGATGATGGGTTTTCAATATAATTTTTTCTCATTGTCTATTTGAATCAGAGAATGTTTCTCATCAATGTTTCTGTATTGTATACCATTTTAAATTTTTTTATAATGTTCCAAACAGGAAAAGTTTTTTTATTTTTTTGTAAAATCTGTTCCATCGTATCGATATTCTTCCATTAATATCTTGTTATGAACTTCGTTCAAAAAAAAGAAACCATGCCTCAACACGGTTTCTCTTTCTTTTTCTATTCTATTTCTTTTAACATTTTATAAATAATCAGGCCATTACTGACTGCCAGTACTTCATTTGCATTGTCAAAATTAATTCCGGAAATTTGTTTTATTTTTTCAAGCCTGTAAGATATCGTTCTATAATGAACAAACATTGCGTCTGCAGTTTTCTTGATGCTTTGGTTATTTCTAAGATACATCTGCAAGGTTGTAATCAATTCTCCCTTATGTTCATCATCATATAAATATAATTTCTTTAATGTTTCCGGAATGTATCTTTCCAGTTCCGTCACATCATCAATTTCGCCGAATATCTGGAAAAATCCGAGGCTCGAATAATGTACTACTGACTTATTCTTATCACCAGTCACCAGGCGGATAATGTCTATATACTTGATTGCCCGACTTGCTTCTTGATAAGATTCTTTCAGCCGTTGATACCCTTCCACACTTTTTCCTATACCAATCTGAAAGTCTGTATCTTTCTTTCTATAAAGGATGCTTCGCTGGATAACATCCTCTACTTCTTCCATCTCTTTCTGATACTCCAGTTCTGTCTGATTAGAATCTACCTGTTGAATCATAACAATCTGATCCATATTTCTGTAAATAAGCGCATCCGGCAGAAGATACATCAATTCACCCACGATAACACCTACTTCGTGAAGCTGTTCTTTTGTATATTTTCTTTGTACATTTTTTGTGATGGTATGAAAATCAACAACCCTGTAAGTATCGCTTTCTTTCATTCCGAGCTGTGCTGCCGCTTCAGTCATTTCTTTCGAACTCAGTAATCCATTCAGAATATTATGGATAATATCTCTCTGATACGTCTTTTTTTCTTCATCCTGTGCAAATTCACTCAAAAATCCATCCTGTAAGTTAATAGTCGCATTTTCGAGTTCCATACAAACATCCTGTTCTTTTTTTCTTAGCTCCTGTTCCATTGTTACAATCGTATTCGGAATCACTTTTGTATTATGAAATGTAATAATTGCTGTATTTTCCTTTACATCCACATACTTACTAGCTTTCATCCATACATACGATGTACCGTTATTTTCGATGATTCCGCGATAGAAAATTTCTTCTTCCACACATCCATCTACAAGATGTTCTGTTAAATTCTCACCTGCAAGACATTTCTGGACATTTACCCAGTCTGCTTCACAAATATATTTTTCCGCATATTTTTTTATAAAGTCATCATATGATTCTGCTGTTTTTACTTGTTCATAGACATCATGATTATGAGAATAAATACATTCATAATCTTTTTCTCTCAGATTAACTTTTATAATCACATAAAATTTTCCAAGATATTCATCCTTACCAGGACGGATAATGTCTGATATCTTTACGCTTTCCAAGCGGTTATTGTATATATTTTGCAGATCCAGCAGAATCTGATGTACTTTACAGCAGGCTATATAATTTTTGGAGCAACCTTCCTCTTTTTCCAGGCACCTGCTAATTGCCATGGTGGATTCTGTACACGATATCACATCCCTTAAAGATATATTCTCTGGCTGTTTTGCAATCTGATATCCACCCTTTATCCCTTCACAGGCTTTTATGATTCCTGCTTGTTTTAATTTTTTTGTTATTTTTGGAATATAACTGGCTGGAACACTTAGTTCCTGAGATAATTCTGATGTAGAGATCATCTGCCTTTGTGCTGCCAGATAACATACGATTCTGATAGCATAATCCGTTGTACTTGTAAGCTGCATAGTTTTACCCCTTTCCTTAGCTAAACTATTTCAGGTATTAGTTCGTCCTAAAAAATTGGTGGGTTCCTGTCGGACGATGAAATTGATTATTCAAAAATTTCCATCAATTTCATCAAGATATGGGGGTCGTTCTACTCTATCATCAGATATAAGATCTAGAATTCTATAAATAATAATATCGCAACATATATTAATGCGATGATGGGTTTTCAATATAATTTTTTCTCATTGTCTATTTGAATCAGAGAATGTTTCTCATCAATGTTTCTGTATTGTATACCATTTTAAATTTTTTTATAATGTTCCAAACAGGAAAAGTTTTTTTATTTTTTTGTAAAATCTGTTCCATCGTATCGATATTCTTCCATTAATATCTTGTTATGAACTTCGTTCAAAAAAAAGAAACCATGCCTCAACACGGTTTCTCTTTCTTTTTCTATTCTATTTCTTTTAACATTTTATAAATAATCAGGCCATTACTGACTGCCAGTACTTCATTTGCATTGTCAAAATTAATTCCGGAAATTTGTTTTATTTTTTCAAGCCTGTAAGATATCGTTCTATAATGAACAAACATTGCGTCTGCAGTTTTCTTGATGCTTTGGTTATTTCTAAGATACATCTGCAAGGTTGTAATCAATTCTCCCTTATGTTCATCATCATATAAATATAATTTCTTTAATGTTTCCGGAATGTATCTTTCCAGTTCCGTCACATCATCAATTTCGCCGAATATCTGGAAAAATCCGAGGCTCGAATAATGTACTACTGACTTATTCTTATCACCAGTCACCAGGCGGATAATGTCTATATACTTGATTGCCCGACTTGCTTCTTGATAAGATTCTTTCAGCCGTTGATACCCTTCCACACTTTTTCCTATACCAATCTGAAAGTCTGTATCTTTCTTTCTATAAAGGATGCTTCGCTGGATAACATCCTCTACTTCTTCCATCTCTTTCTGATACTCCAGTTCTGTCTGATTAGAATCTACCTGTTGAATCATAACAATCTGATCCATATTTCTGTAAATAAGCGCATCCGGCAGAAGATACATCAATTCACCCACGATAACACCTACTTCGTGAAGCTGTTCTTTTGTATATTTTCTTTGTACATTTTTTGTGATGGTATGAAAATCAACAACCCTGTAAGTATCGCTTTCTTTCATTCCGAGCTGTGCTGCCGCTTCCGTCATTTCTTTCGAACTCAGTAATCCATTCAGAATATTATGGATAAGATCTCTCTGATACGTCTTTTTCACTTCATTCTGTGCAAATTCACTCAAAAATCCATACTGCAAGTTAATAATCGCATTTTCGATTGCCATATAATCAAGTTCTGTCAGTTCTCTATTTTCTTCTGTTATTGTTATATATATTTCCACCTCACTCAATATGGCAAATTTCACTACATATTGAACACAGCTTCCTTTCATCTGCTTCATATATTGAAATTTCGTAATAATATTTGGTTTATATGGCTGAATTTCATCTGACAATATTAACTTAGAGTTGTCCGAGTTTGTTGAAACCATACAATTAAGATCACCATAATACAATACAACAGGATTCTCGATCATGATACTTAAAAATTTGATAATATCACTTGCTGTATTACTTGATCCATTATTTTTTAAAATAAACGTATTAAAACTATCATGTGTAATCTTAAAATACTTTAAGCGTGCAGTGTCTTTATCGAATACCTGTATCATAACATAGCGGATAATTCCCCAGTAATATGAATCTTCTGAAATTTCTACCAGAGGAATTTCATATTTTTTGCAGTGTTTTTCTAATAAACTCAATCTGCGTCCTGTAGGATCATATTCTTTTCTTTTCTTTACAATGAATCCACTTATGTCACTTTTAACTAAATCTTCAAAATGCTGCTCTACTTCTCGATCACTGCATGATAAATATACCTGAAAACTGGTTATGAGTATTTCACCACCCGTCAGGTATCGCTCCATATCTTCAATTTCGATTATTCGAATGCCTTTCACTTCCAAATCTAGACCTTTTTCACCGCAAAGCAGCTTCATTTTTGGAAATTGTTCTGATTCAAGTAATTTTCTTACAGTATATGCCATCGTTACTCCTTATCCATTGCAAAATCAATACAACATAATATCTGTTATGTTGTTTATGGACAGATTAAGTTTCGTACGATATAATGTTAAATAACACCCTGCTATCTGTTATGCTGTTCATATTACATAGTTCCTTTCTGATTTTTTGGTAGCTGTGCCCTATTTAAGTACCGCTCTTGGTAAATTGGCTATAATCTTTATTATTTTTATTGCTTAAAGTTATCTTTTAGAGGAAATGAATGACTTGCAGAAAGAGGGTAGAACAGGTTAATAGAGGCACTGTACAACATAACAGATATTATGTTGTATTGATTTTGCAATGGATAAGGAGTAACGATGGCATATACTGTAAGAAAATTACTTGAATCAGAACAATTTCCAAAAATGAAGCTGCTTTGCGGTGAAAAAGGTCTAGATTTGGAAGTGAAAGGCATTCGAATAATCGAAATTGAAGATATGGAGCGATACCTGACGGGTGGTGAAATACTCATAACCAGTTTTCAGGTATATTTATCATGCAGTGATCGAGAAGTAGAGCAGCATTTTGAAGATTTAGTTAAAAGTGACATAAGTGGATTCATTGTAAAGAAAAGAAAAGAATATGATCCTACAGGACGCAGATTGAGTTTATTAGAAAAACACTGCAAAAAATATGAAATTCCTCTGGTAGAAATTTCAGAAGATTCATATTACTGGGGAATTATCCGCTATGTTATGATACAGGTATTCGATAAAGACACTGCACGCTTAAAGTATTTTAAGATTACACATGATAGTTTTAATACGTTTATTTTAAAAAATAATGGATCAAGTAATACAGCAAGTGATATTATCAAATTTTTAAGTATCATGATCGAGAATCCTGTTGTATTGTATTATGGTGATCTTAATTGTATGGTTTCAACAAACTCGGACAACTCTAAGTTAATATTGTCAGATGAAATTCAGCCATATAAACCAAATATTATTACGAAATTTCAATATATGAAGCAGATGAAAGGAAGCTGTGTTCAATATGTAGTGAAATTTGCCATATTGAGTGAGGTGGAAATATATATAACAATAACAGAAGAAAATAGAGAACTGACAGAACTTGATTATATGGCAATCGAAAATGCGATTATTAACTTGCAGTATGGATTTTTGAGTGAATTTGCACAGAATGAAGTGAAAAAGACGTATCAGAGAGATCTTATCCATAATATTCTGAATGGATTACTGAGTTCGAAAGAAATGACGGAAGCGGCAGCACAGCTCGGAATGAAAGAAAGCGATACTTACAGGGTTGTTGATTTTCATACCATCACAAAAAATGTACAAAGAAAATATACAAAAGAACAGCTTCACGAAGTAGGTGTTATCGTGGGTGAATTGATGTATCTTCTGCCGGATGCGCTTATTTACAGAAATATGGATCAGATTGTTATGATTCAACAGGTAGATTCTAATCAGACAGAACTGGAGTATCAGAAAGAGATGGAAGAAGTAGAGGATGTTATCCAGCGAAGCATCCTTTATAGAAAGAAAGATACAGACTTTCAGATTGGTATAGGAAAAAGTGTGGAAGGGTATCAACGGCTGAAAGAATCTTATCAAGAAGCAAGTCGGGCAATCAAGTATATAGACATTATCCGCCTGGTGACTGGTGATAAGAATAAGTCAGTAGTACATTATTCGAGCCTCGGATTTTTCCAGATATTCGGCGAAATTGATGATGTGACGGAACTGGAAAGATACATTCCGGAAACATTAAAGAAATTATATTTATATGATGATGAACATAAGGGAGAATTGATTACAACCTTGCAGATGTATCTTAGAAATAACCAAAGCATCAAGAAAACTGCAGACGCAATGTTTGTTCATTATAGAACGATATCTTACAGGCTTGAAAAAATAAAACAAATTTCCGGAATTAATTTTGACAATGCAAATGAAGTACTGGCAGTCAGTAATGGCCTGATTATTTATAAAATGTTAAAAGAAATAGAATAGAAAAAGAAAGAGAAACCGTGTTGAGGCATGGTTTCTTTTTTTTGAACGAAGTTCATAACAAGATATTAATGGAAGAATATCGATACGATGGAACAGATTTTACAAAAAAATAAAAAAACTTTTCCTGTTTGGAACATTATAAAAAAATTTAAAATGGTATACAATACAGAAACATTGATGAGAAACATTCTCTGATTCAAATAGACAATGAGAAAAAATTATATTGAAAACCCATCATCGCATTAATATATGTTGCGATATTATTATTTATAGAATTCTAGATCTTATATCTGATGATAGAGTAGAACGACCCCCATATCTTGATGAAATTGATGGAAATTTTTGAATAATCAATTTCATCGTCCGACAGGAACCCACCAATTTTTTAGGACGAACTAATACCTGAAATAGTTTAGCTAAGGAAAGGGGTAAAACTATGCAGCTTACAAGTACAACGGATTATGCTATCAGAATCGTATGTTATCTGGCAGCACAAAGGCAGATGATCTCTACATCAGAATTATCTCAGGAACTAAGTGTTCCAGCCAGTTATATTCCAAAAATAACAAAAAAATTAAAACAAGCAGGAATCATAAAAGCCTGTGAAGGGATAAAGGGTGGATATCAGATTGCAAAACAGCCAGAGAATATATCTTTAAGGGATGTGATATCGTGTACAGAATCCACCATGGCAATTAGCAGGTGCCTGGAAAAAGAGGAAGGTTGCTCCAAAAATTATATAGCCTGCTGTAAAGTACATCAGATTCTGCTGGATCTGCAAAATATATACAATAACCGCTTGGAAAGCGTAAAGATATCAGACATTATCCGTCCTGGTAAGGATGAATATCTTGGAAAATTTTATGTGATTATAAAAGTTAATCTGAGAGAAAAAGATTATGAATGTATTTATTCTCATAATCATGATGTCTATGAACAAGTAAAAACAGCAGAATCATATGATGACTTTATAAAAAAATATGCGGAAAAATATATTTGTGAAGCAGACTGGGTAAATGTCCAGAAATGTCTTGCAGGTGAGAATTTAACAGAACATCTTGTAGATGGATGTGTGGAAGAAGAAATTTTCTATCGCGGAATCATCGAAAATAACGGTACATCGTATGTATGGATGAAAGCTAGTAAGTATGTGGATGTAAAGGAAAATACAGCAATTATTACATTTCATAATACAAAAGTGATTCCGAATACGATTGTAACAATGGAACAGGAGCTAAGAAAAAAAGAACAGGATGTTTGTATGGAACTCGAAAATGCGACTATTAACTTACAGGATGGATTTTTGAGTGAATTTGCACAGGATGAAGAAAAAAAGACGTATCAGAGAGATATTATCCATAATATTCTGAATGGATTACTGAGTTCGAAAGAAATGACTGAAGCGGCAGCACAGCTCGGAATGAAAGAAAGCGATACTTACAGGGTTGTTGATTTTCATACCATCACAAAAAATGTACAAAGAAAATATACAAAAGAACAGCTTCACGAAGTAGGTGTTATCGTGGGTGAATTGATGTATCTTCTGCCGGATGCGCTTATTTACAGAAATATGGATCAGATTGTTATGATTCAACAGGTAGATTCTAATCAGACAGAACTGGAGTATCAGAAAGAGATGGAAGAAGTAGAGGATGTTATCCAGCGAAGCATCCTTTATAGAAAGAAAGATACAGACTTTCAGATTGGTATAGGAAAAAGTGTGGAAGGGTATCAACGGCTGAAAGAATCTTATCAAGAAGCAAGTCGGGCAATCAAGTATATAGACATTATCCGCCTGGTGACTGGTGATAAGAATAAGTCAGTAGTACATTATTCGAGCCTCGGATTTTTCCAGATATTCGGCGAAATTGATGATGTGACGGAACTGGAAAGATACATTCCGGAAACATTAAAGAAATTATATTTATATGATGATGAACATAAGGGAGAATTGATTACAACCTTGCAGATGTATCTTAGAAATAACCAAAGCATCAAGAAAACTGCAGACGCAATGTTTGTTCATTATAGAACGATATCTTACAGGCTTGAAAAAATAAAACAAATTTCCGGAATTAATTTTGACAATGCAAATGAAGTACTGGCAGTCAGTAATGGCCTGATTATTTATAAAATGTTAAAAGAAATAGAATAGAAAAAGAAAGAGAAACCGTGTTGAGGCATGGTTTCTTTTTTTTGAACGAAGTTCATAACAAGATATTAATGGAAGAATATCGATACGATGGAACAGATTTTACAAAAAAATAAAAAAACTTTTCCTGTTTGGAACATTATAAAAAAATTTAAAATGGTATACAATACAGAAACATTGATGAGAAACATTCTCTGATTCAAATAGACAATGAGAAAAAATTATATTGAAAACCCATCATCGCATTAATATATGTTGCGATATTATTATTTATAGAATTCTAGATCTTATATCTGATGATAGAGTAGAACGACCCCCATATCTTGATGAAATTGATGGAAATTTTTGAATAATCAATTTCATCGTCCGACAGGAACCCACTATTTTTTTTAGGACGAACTAATACTTGAAATGGTTTAGTTTTGTTAAGGGAAGGGGAAAACTATGCAGCTTGCAAGTACAACGGATTATGCTATCAGAATCGTATGTTATCTGGCAGCACAAAGACAGATGATCTCTACATCAGAATTATCTCAGGAACTAAGTGTTCCATCCAGTTATATTCCAAAAATAACAAAAAAGTTAAAGCAAGCAGGAATCATAAAAGCCTGTGAAGGTACAAATGGTGGCTATATGCTGGCAAAACAACCGGAGAATATTTCTCTGATGAAAATTATATCGTGTGTAGAGGAAACAATGGCAATTAATCGTTGTTTGGAAGAAGATCGTTTTTGCTCAAGAAATTTAGAAGATACCTGCAAGATACATAAAATATTGTTGAGTTTGCAGAATACATACAATAATAAATTAGAGAGCGTAAAAGTTTCAGATGTTATCCGCCCTGGAGAAGATGAATATTTTGGACGATTTTATGTTGTGTTAAAACTGAACTTGAAGGATAAAAACTACGAGTGTGTGTACTCACATATCCGTGAAGTGTATGAGAAAGTAAGAAATACAGAAAGCTATGAAGAGTTCATAAGCCAGTATGTAGAAAGATATGTGTATGTTTCTGATAAAAAAATGGTTCATGGTTTCTTATCAAGTGAAGGATTAGAAGAAAACCTGGTTGATGGATGTATGGAAAAAGATCTTCCATATCGCAGAATTACGGGAAAAGATAAGAATGAATATGTTTGGATGGAAGCAAAAAAATATATAGATGCAAATGAGAATACTGCAATTATTACATTACATAATGAGACGATTGTCCAGAACACAGTTATAAGAATGGAACAGGAACTCGTAAAGAAAGAACAGGATTTGGCAAAGCAGTATTGGGATATGGTATCACTTTTAACTACTGTATTGAATCATAATCAGATAGTTGAATCAGGGTATCAAGATGATATCAGTTTCTATACGAAACAGGTATATCTTCAATTGCAGAAGAATTATCCGGAATACGGAATTACGGATGAAGAAATTGCTTCAGTAGCCCATTTGGCACCGATTCATGATATTGGAAAGATAAAAGTACCAATTGAAATTTTGAATAAAAATGGAAAGTTGACAGATGAAGAAATGAATGTAGTAAAACAACATCCATTAGTAGGTGCGGCGATGACCCAGAGATTCCCAGAGGGGATAACAACGGAAAAGCTGAACAAATATAGCTATGAAATATGCAGACACCACCATGAAAGATATGATGGATCAGGATATCCAGACGGTTTAAAAGGGAATGCGATTCCGATGTGCGCACAGGTCGTTGGGATTGTTGATGCTTACGATGCATTGATCAATGATCGACCATACAAAAGAAAATATGAACATGAAGAAGCGATACGGATGATTTCAAATGGTGAATGCGGAGCGTTTTCCAATCAGCTGATGCAATGCTTTCAGGAGGCGGCAAAGCAGCAAAACTGGTTAAAGAGGCAAAATTAAAGTAACAAGTGAAGGCAAAAGATTAGAGGTCCAGATATGAAGAAAAAAAGAAGGATAGAGAACAGAATTATCGCAGTCATACTATGTATGGCTATCTTATTTTCTCAAGTGAATATTGCGGATGCAGCAGATCTGAATCCATCAGGTACCAACACGAGCCAAGTGGACCTTTCTGATGAAACCAATATGAGCAATGATGAAGCATCAACCGAATCCACAGTTTCAGATGAAATAAATGGCACCATGGAATCCGAATCTAAGATATCGGAGGAAACAAATGAAAACTCAAAGAATAACGAATCGGAATCTTCCGGTGAAAATGTTAAAGCGGAATCAACAGATAATATAGAGGCTTATTATAAGGATAGTAAAATATGCATTTATAATTTTGAACAATTAAAACAGATTGGTTCAGATGCTTATATTTACACAGGTGATAAGGATGGAAAGATTGGTTCTGGAGATGTAGTAAAGAGTGAAGGCACAGAGCTGAAATACGGTGCAGATGCCCAATACATTTTGATGAATGACATCCAGATGAACTTGGAACAGATGTGGTCAGTGCCGGATTCCTTTACCGGAACTATCACGGGTACGGAAATAGAAGAAAATGAAACACCGACTCTCTATGACAAAGAAACGGACACCATCTACATTTATAACCCATATCAGTTAATGGTGCTTGCACAGGAAGAATCTGAAACGGAACCAGTTATGTCATTGGATTATGATGCACCACAGTTTGGTATGGGGCAGATGATTTATCCGGATGGAGATGATCAGGAGTATCTGACTTATAGTAAGTCTCATAATTATGTGTTATCGCAGAAGTTTAATTCAGATAAGCCGGAATTAGTTGCAGATCAATTGACAGAAAAAGCGGCGGATGGAGTTCAATGGCTAGATGGTGAGCATGCAGATGGAAGAACAAAACCAGGGCAGTTATATGTAGAAGTTTCCGGGAAGAAATATATTCTGATCGGAAATGAGTCACAGCTGCGGGCAATTGGAAGCAATAAGAGCGTAACTCCAAGACTATATGTTTATTATAGTCAGGGGTTAGTAAGTGGATTACTTGGTGGAAAGCCTTCCTACACACCATACTATCCAGGCGATGCGGATCTTGGGCTTGATGCTGTTGCTGCAGAAGGGGCAACTACCCATCTTTCTGGATTTCAACAAAAGCCAGATACAGTGAACGGTGATAACTCTTATTTATATTATAAAGATAATGGTAAGTATAAGCTGGCAGATGTCGATTTGACAAGCGATGATATTGTTACGGGTCTACTGAATGGAGTAGGCGGACTGTTAGGGTCTTTATTGGGTGGTCTTACAGTAGGAACTGGTAGTTTATGTGGCGTTAACGACCAGGGGTTGCCTGACAATAAAACAGCGAGTCTGACGAAGTTAAAGCAAGAATATGGTGGTTTAAAATATTCATCCAATGCAAATTACATCATTTTCCGAGATATTGACTTATCAAAGGATGGTGTGAACTCAAATCAAGAAGATGATCTTTGGACACCACTTATGGTATCGGGGGATATCAAAGGTGCAAAGTTAGCAGATGGACAAACAATGATTACGGATGGAAACACTATTCTGGCAACTGGAAAACCTGTAATTTCTAATGTGAATGTGAACCAGGCAGATGCAATGGATGGATCTAAGTACATAGGAATTGGTTTTTTTGGAACAGTTACGAATGAGGTTAATGTAAACAATATTGGTGTCAGTGCCGGAACGGTCTCTGTATCAAACCTAGAATTACAAAATGTAAACGTACAAAATAACACGAATGAACATAAAAACACTCAGACCATAATAAGTGGACTCACATCAGGACTTGGATGGCTTGTAGGTGGTGTAGTTGATTTATTAGTAGGAGTTTTAACATTTGGAAACGTAAACCTGAATTTGAAAGATACATTATCAGCACTTTTAAATGCAAGAGCAAAGGATCCGACGATTTATGCAACAGGTGCATTTGCCGGAAGGCTAGTGGGAGATGTTTCCATTGAAAACTGTGATGTGACAGGAAAGGTCAGTGTTTCGAACATTAATGATCGCACTGGTGGGTTTGTTGGTTATACAGAAGGTGTAACAGAGTATGACGGATTGTCGAAAGCTCTTGGAGTAACGGTGAATGCATTATCATCATTGTTAAATGCAATTCCGGGACTTGGACTTGGAGATTTGATCACAATTCTTCTGGACAAGGCATTGCCGGTTGGTAGTTTAATTCCTACTGGATACAAAAATGTAAATATTAAAAACTGTCATGTAGAGAATCTGGCAGGAACTATCGGAGCTGCCGGTAAAGATTATGCTGGTGGTTTTGTAGGACAGCAGGTAGGAACAAGAATCTTTGACTGCTCCGTGAAAAACAGTAGTTATTCTGTAACCGCAAAAGAATACGGCGGAGGTTTTGCAGGAATCAGCAGAGATGCGGAAATCCGTGGCTTGTTAAGTGATGTAGGTGTTGAACTTATTCGAGTAATGCAGCCCCAGAGTATACTGTTAAATTGCAATCTGACAGGATGCAATGTCTCAGTATCTGGTGAAAATTATCAAGGCGGTATCGTAGGAGCACAGGCAAACAGTTATGCGGTCAACTGCGGAGCGAGCGGAAGCATTGCAGTTAATGCAAGCGGAAGTTATGCCGGCGGTGTGAGCGGTATTTCAACAGTTGGCTGGATTACAAACCTTGGAAATAAAGAAGTCAAGGATGCAAGCCTTTTAACAACAGTAAAAGACTTATTGACAAGACTCTTGTCCAGTAATCCGGAAAAAGCGGGCATGCTTTTGTCACTTGTAGGAATTGCACCATCAGCAATCCTGGGATGTAACATGAATTGTTCATCAGTTTCAGTTGAGGCTGGCAAGAGTTATTCCGGTGGTATTCTTGGTGGTGGTGATGGCGTCTATATTGCAGAATCCAGTCCAGAATATTTAAATAAACTTCCGTACTGGAAACATGGCGTAGGGGATGTGAGCAGTGTAGCCCAAAGAGATAATGTGCTCACAGGATTAAAAACAGTTACGGCAGGTGAAAATCGTGCCGGAGGTATTGCCGGAAGCGTAACAACAGCAAATGTTACAGGGCTTTTAAATAATACGCTTGGAATAGGAAACTTCCTTGGATTTACTGTGCATCATGTAACGGTGACGGGAGTAAATGATGGATATACAGTTGAAGCAAAAGAAAATTATGCCGGCGGAGCGATTGGCGAGGCTGTTGGTGGAGATGTGGATACTGTAACATTGAATCAGGTAAAATCTGTTACAGCAAAAAACAGAGTCGGTGGTTTTATCGGTTGTGCAGGTCCGGGAGATCTGGCAGGTGGAAACGGACTGACTTTGAATCTGTTAGGACTGAACAACTTGCTGAAAGTTGAAAATCTGCTTTCGGTGGCAGAAGGTGTCAGAGTTAAAATCAACGAAGCTCATGTAAATGGCATCGCAGGAGGCATGACTGCAGAAGCAATAGGTACAAATTCCAACGGCGAAGTAGTGGATTATACAGCTGGTGGTTTCATCGGAAAAAGTAACAGCTGTGAGATCATTAAGTCCGATGTGAAAAATTTAAAAGAAGTAACAGCAAATGATAAAGACGGTTTTGCCGGAGGATTTGTAGGTTCCTCACAGACCGGAGGTCTTGCAGATGTAGCTGGTGAAGCGGATGTCAAAGCTTTGTTAAATGTAAATAAGTTGTTAGGTGCTGTCAAGTACTTGCTTCCTTCTTATACAGAGTGCACGGTTACTTATGTTGATAAAGGCGGAGTTGCTGCAGATACAGCAGGCGGTTTTGCCGGAAACTTCCAGAGTGGAACGGTTAACAACCAGGATGCAGGAAAAGGTAACTATTATTCTGTATATAATCTGGATCATGTAAATGGGCAATCTTATGCCGGAGGCTTTGGCGGAAATGTTTACTCCGGAGCATTGGCAGATGCTGGAGGTGGAATCAGCATTCTCGGAGGAATCAAAGGTCTGAATATAAATGTTGGAGATCTGCTTAATCTGATCAATGCCTACATTCCATATGTGCAGTATGCCGGAGTCAAGTCAGACAACGGATTTAATGTTACTGCCAACAAGACGAAATCAGAGGACAGTCATTCCGGAAGTGCCGGAGGATTTATCGGTTACGGAAGCGGTGTACAGGTAAGCTACTGTGATGTTACGAATCTGAAGCACACTACTGTAAAGGAACCGAAGGATCTGGAAGCAGATGAAGCACCAACATACTATGATGAAAATGAAAGCACATATGCAGTAACTGGTGCCAGATATGCAGGTGGATATATCGGATATATGGATATCGGTTCTGCAGCTTCCGTTGGAAAAGGTTTGAGTGTACTTGGCAACTCGATAGAAATCAATCATGTGCTGGATGCATTGAATGTTGTTGTTTCTACAATAGAACATTCGAATGTTACAGGAAATGTTGGCGGTTTTGCAGTAAAAGCGACCTGGAAAAATACAGCATCTGATGCATCGGCAAATGACATACTTGGTGATGCAGGAGGATTTGCCGGAAAGATTTCCGGTGGACACATTCAGGATTCCAACGCAAATAACTTCTCATATATCATTGGACAGATTACGGCTGGTGGTTATGTGGGAGATCTGGAACCAGGAAATGTGGCAAATGTTCTTGGCGATACGGGTATCTTAGGTGGTCTTGTTGATGTGTCAGATACATTGGCATCATTGGCGGAGGACTTTGTGCCGACAATCAGAAACAGCTCTACGACTTGTGTTCCTTGTGGTGGTGCAGTTCGTGCGGATGCGGATTCAACAACACAAGTACAACGAGGTATGGCCGGAGGGTATGCAGGGCATAATGAAGGCGGTCATATCTGGGGAAACAATACAAAGAATTGGAAAGGTAAAGATTATACTGGACCAACAAGTGTCTGCAAAGCAGTCCGGATCCGATCTGTATACGGAGAAGAAATTGCCGGTGGTTTTACAGGACTTATGGAGTCAGCAGATACTGCAAGCACCGGAAACCTGTCCTTATTATGGGGATTGGTAAAGGTAGATAACATCCTGGGAGCACTTAGCGTTGTTTATCCGACAGAAGAAAATACGGCAGTTTACGGACCACTTGCCTTGATGGATTATGAAACCTGGAATAAATGGGTGGAGTTTGTCGGAAAAAAGGGTGGTTACGGAAGTGATCTTGCGGAGCATGGAACAGTAAGGAATCAGGCTGAACTGGATGCAATCATCGGAAAGTATGCTTACGGATACAATGTTGTAGCAGGAAGAGTCAATTACCGAGATGAGACAAAACTGGCAAATGGCGGAGCAGCCGGTGGCTATGTCGGATCAATGCAGACCGGAACTATTACAAATGGACAGGCTTATCAGGCGAAGACAATTAAAGGGCTTCGATGCGCCGGCGGTTTTGCAGGTGAAATGATAAACGGCGGAGCAGCAAAGCTTGGAGGAGTTGATATCCTCGGTCTTAATCTGCAATTAGGACAAATGCTGCAGGTACTTAATGTCTTTGTGCCAGTAATCAAGAAATCTTCGGTAGATGGTTATCAGAGTGGACTGATTGTCCAGTCAGAAGGTGTAGATGACAAGGATACCTGTGGTTATGCCGGAGGTTATGTAGGAAAACTGATCGGTGGGCAGATCTGGGGCGAAAATGATGCACGCTGCAAGGTCACAAAGCTAAGACGAGTTGAAGGAAGAAGCTATGTTGGTGGATTCGTCGGAAGCTCAAGACCAGGAAGTGTAGCAACAGTGGATCCTACTGCCGGAGAAGGATTACTTAGCCAGCTTCTGAACAAACTGTTAAGTAAACCGGCAGATTTGATAAAAGTATTAAATGCCACAGTCGCAACTATCCGTTATGCAGATGTGGAAGCCTGGGATGACTGGGGAATCATCGTAAATGGTGCTTATGCAAGTGGAAGAAATAACACTTCTTATGCAAAAGCAGCCGGAGGATTTGCCGGAAATCTGGAAGGAACGGTACTCGGCAAGAAGGATACGGAAGAGGCAGGAGTTTCTGTACAGAATATCCGTTCCGTAGTCGCAGGTGAATATGCCGGAGGATGCTTCGGTGTTGCTGATGTAGCCGGAGTTGCCAATATCAGTGCAGGAAGTGAAACATCTCTTTTGGATAAACTTTTGCAGCTTGGTAGAACCGATGTGTTGGATGCGTTTAGAAGTTACGTATATTACGGAACTGTAAACGGAAGTAAAGATGCTGGCTTAAGTGTCAGCGCAAACACAGCAATAAAATCCGGACAGAACAATCAGGTTACATATAGCGGAACGGCCGGAGGATTTGGTGGATCGCTGTTAAATGGTTCTGTAAAAAACAGCAAAGTAACGAGCTTAAGTAATGTAAGAGGTTTAAATAGTGTCGGTGGATTTGTTGGCTATTCTGGAAAGAGTGGAGTGGTTAAGGCAGATAAGATTGACGTTCTTGGAAATAATAAAGGACAGTTGCTCGGTGGAGCACTTGGAGTTATGGACATTTTTGGTTCTCACATTGATGACTGTGCAGTTACAGGAACGGATGACGGTTACACCGTGCAGAGTACAAATGGAGATGAGCAGATTGCCGGAGGATTTATCGGATATGCAAATCTTGCAAGAATGTCGAATTGTACAGCAGGTGACAAGACGAACCAGAAAATTGGACTGAAACAGGTAGCGTCAGGTGGAACAGCCGGCGGCTTTGCAGGACGAACAAGTTTTGCTTATCTTGCAGATTTGAAGTTGGATTCTGGAGCAGTGAATATAATATTTTCGGTTGTTAATCAACTTGTAAAAGCACTATATCTGGATAAAATCCAGGACTCCAATCTTCTGAAGATTAATCTTGGAATTATTAAAGTGGATGCACTGTATGATGGCAAACTACTTCACGTAAATCTGCTTGGATTGGATATTTCTGTAGGACTTTCAAAAAAGTCAACGGATAACAATCAACAGACAGACCTTGCAATTATTACGATCGGAGATTCATCCATCAAACTTCCATGTAATGAAAATGGACTTTTGGATGATAATGATGCCAAATCCAATATCAGTGTGAGTCTGATCAAGGCCAATCGAACAAGAATTACAGATAGTAATGTCTACGGTGTCAGTCATGGATATGATGTCTATGCCGGTGGTGCCGGAAATAACAATGATGGTGATGCTAAAGACGGACGAAGTGGTGGCTTTGTTGGATTCAACGATGAAGGACTTTTGAAGAATAACAACATGTATTACTGTGATGTGGTTCGTGGAACAAAAGATCTTGTCGGACCATTTAGCGGAATAAGTAAATTAGATTCACAATATAAGTTCAACACATTGGAAAAAGTGGAAGGTGAGGACAACAATTACCGTATTTATAGAAAGCTGGAGAAGACACTGGATCAGATCAAAAAGAATTCAGACAGGTTGAATCTCAGCTATGAAAAAGACGCTTCCAGTGGATGGGATATTTACACACTGGGCCATATGAATTCGGTAAAAAGCTATGATACTTTGAAAAATGCAAAGCTGACAGATGATACATCGTCAACGACAGCAGAACTGAAAGCATATGAATCGTCGGCAAAAGCAGTATTGATGGCAGATACTAAAACAACATTGAACACAGGAGAAAGTGGTACTCCGGAGCCATCCGAGTCACAGGATCCATGTGATGAACATATCAAGCTGACAATCAATAAAGTTTGGAAGGATTTAAACAATTTTGATAATTCAAGACCAAACAGTATTACGGTAACAATATCACGTACCTGGAAAGATAAGGCAGGAAATGAAATGACAGAACCAGTACCAGGTTACGAGAGTTACAAAATAGAAGGTTCCATCGATAAATCTAAATGGCAGGAGGTGATAAAGGAACTCCCGGCATACAAGACAGATGGAGATGAAATTTATTATTATACGTATTCCATCACAGAAGCAGAAGTGGATGGTTATACAACAACGATAAATAAATCGCAAGATGGATTTACCTTCACAATAACTAATAAACATTTCCCAAGTCTTCCGGATACCGGAGGATACGGAAGCTATTTGATTTACCTGATAGCTGTTCTGCTTTTCCTGGTATATTTCATAATGAGATATAAAAAATGCAAGGAAAATAAAAAAGCAGAAAAACTATAAAAGAAAAATTCTCAAGAAAAGGAGACAATTGTTATGAAGAGAATGAAAAAAATCATGGCATTAATGCTGGCGGCGATTATGATGATGGCTATGTCTGTCACAGCATTTGCCGCAGAAGGAGCAACAGGAACACACACACTTACAGTTAATGTAAAAACAACAGAACCAGCACAGAATCTGAAAGGTCAGACAATTAATCTGTACAAATTATTTGATGTAACAGAGTCAGGCGAAGGACAGAACAAGAACTATGCTTATACAGTAAATGAGACTTATAAGAAAACATTGGCAACTGTATTAAATATCGCTGAAACTTCTAAAGATGAAGATTTTGCAGCTGCAGTTACTAAACTTGGATCTGATAACGCTACTGAAGTACAGAATTTTGCAAATACTTTTACTACAAAAGCTTTGGAAGGAAAGTTAGAAGCAACAACAACTTCTGGAAAAATCACAGAAGAAAATAAAACATCTTATACATTTAATAATTTAGCAGCTGGTTACTATCTTGTATATGTAACAGGTGGAAAAGAGATTCAGTCTTCTTTAGTTACTGTAGATGCTGATACAACTACAGTAGACTTAAAAACAGAAGCACCAAGCATTGATAAAACAGCTGATAAAACAACAGTAAATATCGGTGATGTCGTAACATATACAGTAACAGGTGCAATCCCGGATACAACAGGATACTCTGAATATGTATATAAAATCCATGATGAATTAACTAAAGGTCTTGATTTTGTAAACGATGCAAATGGAACAGCTCTTGAAGCAGGTGCTACAACAGTTAATGTAAAAGTAGCATTTAAAGATGCAGGAGTTACAGATGCTAGTACAGCACCTACAACAGCAACACTTGATGCAGCAAACAATAGAAAAATGTCTCTTGACCTGTCAGAATGGGTAAGAGCTAACCAGGCAAACAAGGGAAAAGAATTTACTGTTACATATTATGCAAAAGTAAATAAAGCCGCAGTTGTAACAGAAAAGAACAAGGCTCAGTTAGAGTATGGTAATAAACCAGGTGAAACAACAACTACAACACCGAGTGAAGTGAAGACACCGACCTATCCGTTAGATATCTTAAAGGTTAAAAAAGATAGTAATCCAGAAGAAATCTTAGCGGGTGCACATTTTACTTTGTACGCTTCAACTACAGAAGGTACCATTGATGAAAGCAAACCTATTAAAGTAACAAAAGATGAAGATGGTAAATATTCTTATGCAGCTGATCAGGCATCAACAGATCCTAGTGTGATTACTGATATGGTAACAGTTGCAACCAAATTTGAAGGAACCGGATACAACTTACACATTAATGGTCTGGCAGCAGGAACTTATTATCTGAAAGAGACAAAGGCTCCAGAGGGTTACAATAAACTGACAGATGCTATTAAAGTTACCATCACAAAGAGCACTACTGCGGATGAGAATGACTGGACTCTTACTGTAGATAAAGGAACAGTAGATGGCAAAATTGTCAAAGTCGAGAACAGCACTGGTTCCCTCCTTCCATCCACAGGTGGACGTGGAGCAATCGCATTTGCTGTAATCGCAGCTCTTCTTGTATTCGGTGTAGCAGTAAGCTTCATCCGTGACAAAAGAAAAGAAGCATAATAATTTTACTAGAGATACAAGATAATATTTAAGGAATGGGCGGTTATCTTCCATGGAAGGTAACCGCAATTCCAAGTATAACAACAGGGAGAATGGAATGAAGAGTAAGAAGAAAAAAAAGAAGATAACAATAAAAGATATTATTCGTTTGATCGTGCTTTTGGTTGCATTCTCCGTATTGTTGTATCCAACGTTTAGTAGTTATTTGAATGAAAAGAATGGTTCCAAAGTTGTATCCTATTATGATGAGGAAAGCGTAAAGTTAAGTAAGGCAGAAAAAGAGCAAATGCTGGAAGATGCGAGAGCATACAATCAGGAAATGCTGGGGAATATTGATTTGATTGATCCATTTTCGCAGGAAGATGTGGAAATAGATGCTCGCTATGAGGGACTGTTGAACGTAGATGGTTCTGGAATGATGGGATACATTCGTATTCCTAAGATTAATATAGAACTTCCAATCTATCATGGAACAAGTGAAACTGTGTTACAGGCAGGTGTCGGACATTTCTGGGGTACATCTCTTCCGGTTGGTGGAGAAAGTACACATACAGTTCTGACCGGACATAGAGGTCTTCCGACAAAAACACTATTTACCAATATGGATAAACTGGAAGTAGGGGATATTTTTTATATTAAAGTCTTAGATGAAACTCTGGCATATCAGATCGATCAGATATTAACGGTTTTGCCACAAGAGACAGATAGCTTGTCTATTGAACCTGGTAAGGATTATGCAACACTTGTTACTTGTACACCATTTGCAATTAACACACACAGACTTTTAGTACGTGGAGAGAGAATACCTTATGAAGAGGCAACGAAGCAAGAGCCGGATACAAATATAAAACCGGAGTTATCTTTTACTGCTAAAGTGCTAATTGCAACAATTATAGTAATCTTCATAGGGCTGATGATAGCTGTAATTTATAGTATACGAGATAGAAAAAGGAGGAAAGCAAGGTGCGAAAGAAGATAAGAAGTATTCACATTATTTTATTCGTTATGCTTTTTCTTGTCGGTAGTTTTATAGATATTTCAACAATCCATGCTGAAGCAGGAAGTAGAATAGGAAGCATTCAAATTATTTGCAAGGGGAGAAATAGTTCGGATAAAGAAGTGACTCTTTCCGGAGCAAAGTTCTCGATATTTCCAATTCAATATATGAAAAATGATGAGCTGATCTGGGAAGATGATTTTAAAGATTCAGGTATATCGTTACAAGATACCAGTGCAGAAGCAAGAGAAAAACAAGCAAGACAATTGTTTGCATTTGCGAAGGAAAATAATATTTCTGGCTTAACGCAAGAAACAGATACTTCTGGACGCACGAGTTTTGGAGAACTGGATGAAGGAATCTATCTGGTTGCACAGATTGGAAATGTGGAAAGTGGTACAGATAAATTTGAATCTGCTCCATTCCTTGTTAATATTCCATCTGAAATCAATGGGAATATAGAATATAATGTAACGATAGAGCCAAAAGCTGAATGGGTTTCACCAGAAACACCACCGAACAATCCAGACAAGCCAAAGGATCCGACACCTTCAAAACCGGATAAACCAAATACTATTCAGAAAATAATAAATACGGTAAAAACCGGAGATACAACAAATATAGGTGCATGGTTTTTAATAGAGATTGTTAGTCTTGGTTTGATTGTAGGATTCTATAAAAAGAGAAAAATGAAGTAGCTATTATTAAAGAAAACTGATCCATTGCGGTGGAATCAGTTTTCTTGTGTTATATGGTTTAAAACGTTTCGGACATTAATGTTGAAGTGTTGATGCAACGGTACGATTGATATCGTTGTTTGATATTTGAGGAGCATTGAGCAGTGCTGTGAAATTCTGCTGGATGATATCTAGTGTCTTCTGTTTTTTCTGCAATTCTTGTTTTTCTCGGACAGTAGCAGCCTGTTCAGATTCAAGATGTTCACTCCGCTTCTGGATTTTATTGGAGCTTGGGATTTTGGTAACACCGAGATCCTGAAGCTCTTTTTTTAGTGAATCGTGGGGCTGGTATTCTGCCTGATGCTTGGTGCGGTATGCTTTTGGATTTTTTGCAGATTTGCAATCTTCAATCACTTTTCGGCAGAGCCGGTAAGAATCACAGTGTTTCTGAATGACTTTCTGTGTACTCAGCTCATTGTTGATTTGCGTTATTCTCTGATCAGCCGCTTTAACAGAAGCATCAACATCAGAAAGATGCTGTTGGAAATCTTCATAATTCAGCAGGTTATTTTCGGAAAGATAGTTGAAGGTGCGTGCCGCTTCTTTCAGATTATTGAGTTTTGCCCAACGTTCAAATCCTTCTCGATTGCTGGTTGTAACATACGTGGAGATATTGATATACAGGCGAGCTTCTCTGGACAGATGCCTTGGAGCTTTTACTTTGTTACGATTTTTTGCCAAACGGATGCGGACATTTTCTTCGGAATAATAGCTTCCGAGAGATTT
>OHGT01000352.1_pt1 | contig 36875 bp, 23 predicted proteins | sample 1567861 | NCBI WGS metagenome assembly OHGT01 (sample SAMEA3879533, study PRJEB24766) | human gut metagenome | biome: human-associated habitat; feature: feces | place: USA | collected 1985/1987 | reverse complement strand
CTGCTTTAGAAATTAAGTTCGTTTTCATAATCGTTATTTTTTTATTGTTATTACTTCTTGGTTTTGAGAGGAAGTCTTTATCAACCGCCTTCGACTATATATAGTCAATTGGCGTGCCAAAACAATAAAACACTGATTATCAACGGATATTCATTTTCGAGTAATGTTCATTTCCGGACAAGTGTCCGCATAAAAGCGGACAAACCAAGAATAAAGTACACTTTTCCCTTCAAGTTAAAACTTCGGTAAATGGATGTTATTGCATTTTTTCCAGTTATAATACTTGTTAATTTCAAGGAATTCGATATAAGAGAAAATCATTCATGCCGAATGTTTTATAACTTTGTTTTCAAATCAGCTCTACTTATATTAGCTAAACATGAAAAACAGAAAAACACTCTTACTTATACTACTTTGTACTTCTCTTCACGTTTATTCCTTCTCTTACCGTTATATAAATACAGAAAACGGATTGAGTAGCAACCGTGTATTCCAGATTGAGAAAGACACTACCGGATTCATGTGGTTTGTGACCTACATGGGCATTAACCGTTATGACGGATCAGAGATACGCAACTACAAACTCAGTATTCAGGACACCATCGAAGAAATCTATTTCCCTTCCACAAAGATGGTGAAAGACCGGGATGGTGGCATTTGGATTGTACTCTATACCGGAAAAGTTTTTAGATATAACAAAAACATAGATGATTTTGAGTGTATGCTGGACATCCGAAAAGACCTGCATTCCGACAGTCACATTATCTCTTCTGTGTTCTTCGATGAAGCTAACCGACTATGGATATGTTCGAATATGGGATTGTACACTTATACCCCCCGCCAAGAACTCCGGTTCGTACGCGTTTTTAAAGATAAAAACACATATGTTGTAACCCAACAAAACAGCCATACCTATTATGTAGCTTCTAATGAAGGTATCTATAAGATAAAGGAAAAAATGCCCGACGATTATACAATCATCGAAAAGAACGCCCTGCCCGAATCTTCCGGGCCGGTAACAACCATGTTATGTCATGAAGAGTACCTCTACATCGGTACCGAGTCCAAAAGTGTCTTCATGCTTGATTCTAAACGCAACCTGCGCATATCATTGAACCCAATCATTCCCAATGTCCCCATCCGGGCTATAAAACGTTTGGCAGACCATCATATTCTGGTTGGTACTGATGGATCCGGTGTTTATGTGGTGGATACTCAAACCCACAAGCTGGTCAGTTCCTATGTGGCCGACGATGATGTGAAAGACGGTCTAAGAGGAAATACCGTTTATGATATCTACGTGGATAATGCCGGTTGCCTCTGGATAGCCACCTATACTAACGGAATTACCATTATTGACCCGTTTTCGCCGGAAATCATACGTACACGTCACGAATACCGAGAACCCAATTCGCTAATCAACAATCATGTGAATGTTATTTTCGAAGATTCCGACGGCGATCTGTGGTATGGAACCAATAACGGAATCAGTGTTTATGACACCCGGAAACAAAGATGGAAACATTTCCTCGACAACCAGGAGAATAAAGCTGTTATTCTATGTTTCTGTGAAGACAAAGATGGCAATATCTGGACGGGAGGATATGGTGTAGGCGCATTCCGCATAGATAAACAAAGTGGTAAGATACACTCCCTCTTGCATCAAAAAGGAGCCAATGCCTCCGGGACATTTGATGCCTATCACATCTATGCCATGTATGCCGATGATGAGAACCTATGGTTAGGCAGCCTCGACAAAAGTATGATCCAATATAATCTCCGCACCAAATCTTTCAATTATCACAGCATCGAAGCTATAGGCGATATAAAACCTCTCAATGACAGTATTCTGCTTTGCGGTACAGCCAATAGCCTGGCAGTATTTAATAAGAACACCCACCACTATAAAGAATACCTCCATATCGGTCAGCGCATACAGAATCGTGCAATCCGTAATATTGCTCCTGTTTCCAATAAAGAAATCTGGATGAGTACAGAAGGGAACGGAATCATTTGCTACAATCTTGAGTCCGAAACCTCCACCTCTTATACTGAAAAAGAAGGGCTCAAATCAAACTACATTCATAGTATGAAGCTCGATGACTGGAACCGCCTTTGGTTTACTACAAACAAGGGAATATCTTATATAGATCTCAAAACAAGAAAAGTGGTAAGTATTGGCGAATATATCGGTTTGAACAACCTCGAATACAGCTACCACATCGCCTGTAAGCGTAAAAATGGTAATCTGGTATTTGGAACAACAGATGGCGCCGTTGAGTTCTCCGCCCAGCAAGAAACCGATATTCAACTGGAATCCAAGCTGATTATCACCGATTTCAAGTTATTCTACAACTCAGTAAAGGCAAAAGATGAAGGTTCACCGCTGAAACAGGCCATCAACGAAACCTCTGCCTTTTCGCTGGCCTACGACCAGAACTCTTTCTCCTTTGCCTTTTCTTCCGTCAATTTCCACCATCAGCACCTGATTTCTTATGTCTATAAACTCGAAGGTTTTGATAATGAATGGTATGCTGCACCCGAAAATAATATCATCAGCTATACCAATATCAATCCCGGAAAATACACATTCAGACTCAGAGCATTAAACAAAGACAATAAGGAAATCATTGACGAAAGGGAGTTGGACATTGAAGTCGCCCGACCTTACTGGGAGTCGGGTTGGGCCTGGGCAGTTTATCTGCTTCTGTTTGCAATATTGCTGCGGTTCATTATTCAGTATGCCAAAAACAAGATGGACAAACGGTATTCAAAAGAAAAGATACGTTTCTTTGTTAATGTAGCCCATGACATTCGTACTCCGGTGTCTCTAATCAAAGGTCCTCTAAATGACCTCGGAGAGAGTGAGGCACTAACTGAAAAAGGCAAAACCTCTCTTTATATTGCCGTAAAGAATACTGAAAAACTGTTTCAGATGGTTTCCCAATTACTTGATTTCGAAAAGGCAGATCTTTCGGCATTGCGACTCATTGTGAGCCCCAATGAGCTGGCGGAATACATACAGGAAAAGATATCTTTCTTTAATGTCGAAGCTAAGCACAAGCAAATCTATCTGACATACGATATCGGTTTCGACTCGCTTAGCGTATGGTTTGACCGCGAGAAGATGGATAAAATAGTTAATAACATCCTCTCCAATGCCATCAAATACACGAAAGAAGGCGGACAAGTCCACATCAAGGTCTGTCAGGATGATAAAAACTGGTCTCTTATTGTGTCGGACACCGGCATTGGTATTCCGGCATCCGAACAAAAACATCTATTCAAGAGTTTTTTCCGGGCTAAAAATGCCATCAACTCAAAAGAAACAGGTAGCGGTATCGGGCTGTTACTGACTAAAAAGTTAGTGAAACTGCATAAAGGAGAAATATCCTTCAGTAGTAAAGAAGGTATAGGAACAGAATTTAGACTGACTTTTCCAAAAGGAGACCAGTATTTTATGCGCGGCAACAAACTAACCGAATATCAGGGAAGCGATTATCCAAAAGTCCAGGTCATCCCCCGCGAAGCGGAGCAGCAAGAAAAACAGTCACAGAAAGTCACTATTCTTGTAGCCGAAGACAATGATGATATGCGCCTGTTCCTCAAAAACAGTCTTTCAACAGACTATCATGTGGTGGAGGCCTCCAATGGCGAAGAAGCTATGAATATGGCCCTACAGTTGAACCCCGATATCATTGTATGTGATATCATGATGCCTGTTCTCAACGGAGATGCCGTATGTAGCCGCATTAAAACTTCAGTAGAAACAAGCCATATTCCTTTCATTCTTCTCACAGCTTTGGCAGATAAAGAAGATATTATCAAAGGACTGGACTGTGGTGCAGATGATTATATCACCAAACCTTTCGACATATCCATCCTAAAGGCCCGGATACGTAACCTACTCGCCAACAGGAAGAAGATAAGGGAAGCATTACTTTCTGACAATCCACCTGCTCAGGATGTAACATACACCAATACGTTAGACCGCGAGTTTATGGAGAAAATTCTTGCATTGATTGATGAATGTATGGAAGATCCCGAATTTTCTATCAACAATCTCTGCGCTAAACTCGGAATGAGCCGTTCCTCACTGTATAATAAACTTAAAGCTCTGACAGATCAGGCACCGAATGATTTCATACGTATCATCCGCCTGAAAAAAGCTGCGGAGCTTTTGCGCAGCAGGAGATACAATATTTCGGAAGTAGCTGCCATGACCGGTTTCCCCGACTCCAGTTATTTCAGTACAGCTTTCAAAAGGCAGTATGGAATGAGTCCGCGCAAATACTTGTCCGAAGAACCCGGTTAAAAGACGTATCCGGATAAGTATTACAACATATTCCCGCTTTCTATAGAATTCAGTTTTCTCTTTCAGACTTATCTGAAAGGTTCGAAGTTCAGTTTCTGTGTGAATCCAACACGGAAAGGCGTTCTACCCCCATTCCTTTCCTTTTTTGATAACTGATAAAATACTTTTGATAACTGATAAAAATCTCCCCTTAACAGGAAACAAAAGTATTTTAATAACTGGAAAAAGCCATTTCCGCTTACTATGCGTAATCTTGCAGGCAGAAAACCTTCGCACTGATTTCAATCTTATAAATAGAAAACATATGAAAACAGTTACCTTACTAATTACTCTCTTTTTATGTATACCTTGCATGGCTCAGCCTGGCAAAAAAGTAAAAGAAAAAAGAACCTATAACAATCCGGTTATTGACTACAGTCTGCCCGATCCAACAATCATCAAGGCTGACGACGGCTACTTTTATCTTTATGCTACTGAAGATATACGCAACCTGCCCATACACCGCTCCGCCAACCTCGTTGACTGGGAGTTTGTAGGCACAGCCTTTACGGACAGTACTCGTCCCACTTTCCAGCAATTGATTTGGGCACCGGATATCCGTAAAATAGGCGATAAATATGTGCTCTACTACGCCAACTCTTCCTGGGGTGAAGAACACACAAATGGTATTGGCGTAGCGTGGTCTTTACGCCCCGAGGGTCCTTTCACCGACGCAGGAAAGTTATTTCTCAGCGATGAAATTGAGGTTATGAATTCCATTGACGCATTTTATATGGAAGAAAATGGCCGAAAATACCTCTTTTGGGGTAGTTGGCACGGACTGTGGGGAGTGGAACTGACCGATGATGGTCTTGCCCTCCAACCCAATACGCCCAAAATTCCTATAGCCGGAAATGGCTACGAAGCCGGACTACTGCATAAACACGGTGATTACTATTACCTTTTTGCCTCTACAGGTTCCTGTTGCGAAGGATTGAAGAGCACTTATACCACTGTTGTAGGCAGATCGAAGAATCTGTTTGGCCCTTATGTCAATAGAAAAGGCGAACTTATGCTCAGCAACCATCACGAGGTAGTTATTGAGAAGAATAAAGATTTTGTAGGTCCTGGGCACAATTCTCAACTTGTGACAGACGATGCCGGTAATGACTGGATATTCTATCACGGCGTCAATGTAAAAAACCCCGAAGGACGTGTACTTATGATGAGCAAAATCGTCTGGGAGGATGGCTGGCCCACCGTTGAGAATAGTTCTCCGGCTGTTACAGCAACTACCCCCTATTTCAAAAGTCAATACAAAAATTAAGAAATAAGAAGTATGAAAGATTTAGTTTTGAAAGGATTAAGGATAACCGTAGTGTCACTGGCTCTTTCCGGGTGCAATACCCCTGATAATCTTTATCTGGACCCTGCCCAACCTATAGAGGCAAGGGTGGATAACCTAATGAAACAGATGACGTTACAAGAAAAAGTGGCCCAGATGTGTCAGTATGTCGGCCTGAAACACATGCAGACCGCAGAACGTGACCTGCTGATCACAGAAATGGAGAAAAGCCATGCACAAGGCTTTTATAAAAATCTCCATTCAACAGATGTAGCCCGGATGACAGAGGAAGGTTTAATAGGTTCCTTCCTCCACGTCACCGATCTTGAAGAAGCCAACCACCTGCAAAGTCTGGCACAAAAGAGCCGGTTGAAGATCCCCCTGATCATAGGCATCGATGCCGTCCATGGCAACGGACTATGTAGCGGAACGACTATTTACCCTACTCCCATCGGTCAGGCAGCCACATTCGAACCTGCTTTGATAGAACAGGCCTCTCGTGAAACCGCTCTTGAGATGCGTGCCACCGGGGCACACTGGGCATTCACTCCCAATGTGGAAGTAGCACGTGACCCACGTTGGGGACGCACCGGAGAAACCTTTGGCGAAGATCCTCATCTGGTAGGGGTAATGGGTGCCGCAACCGTACGAGGATTACAGGGAAATGATTTCTCCAATCCCGAAAACGTCATTGCGTGTCCTAAGCACTTCATCGGTGGAAGCCAGTCTATAAACGGAATCAACGGAGCACCTTGCGATGTTTCTGAGCGCACCATCCGCGAAATATTTCTTCCTCCCTTCAAAGCCTGCCTTGATGCCAATGCCTACACTTTTATGATGGCACACAACGAGGTGAATGGAATACCCTCGCACAGTAATAAATACCTAATGACCGATCTCCTGCGTGACGAATGGAAGTTCGACGGATACATCGTCAGCGACTGGATGGACATCGAACGATTGCATGATTACCATCGTGTTACTGAAAGCTATGCCAATGCTTTTGTGCTCTCCGTGCAATCGGGTATGGATATGCACATGCACGGACCCGACTTCATGGAAGCCTTGCTGGAAGCTGTGAAAGATGGCAGACTCACAGAAAAACGTATCGACCAGTCTGTCAGAAGGATACTCACTGCAAAATTTAAACTCGGACTTTTCGAAAATCCCTATTTCGATGAAGCCAAAAGCAAAGACCTACTCTTCAATAAAGCCCATCAGCAAACAGCCCTCGAAATTGCGCATAAATCCATTGTACTATTGAAGAATGATGGCATATTGCCACTCGACGCTTCCAAATACAAAAAGATATTTGTTACAGGTCCTAATGCCGATACCCATGTCATTCTGGGTGACTGGGCTGTACCACAGCCCGAAGGAAATGTAGTAACCGTACTGAAAGGCTTGAAAGATGCGGCACCCAATACTACTTTCTCATTTCTTGACTTTGGCTGGAACATCCGTACCATGGATCCGGCTAAAGTGAAACAAGCTGCCGGCATGGCCCGCCAGGCTGATCTTGCCATCGTAGTCGTAGGAGAAAACTCTATGCGTGAGCACTGGTCAGAAAAAACCTGTGGAGAAAATACCGACCGTTCTGATATTAACCTGCCCGGACTCCAGCAAGAATTAGTGGAAACCATTCAAAACACAGGTGTGCCCACTATCGTCATACTTGTCAATGGCCGGCCTTTGGGCGTGGAATGGATCGCTGATCATGTTGCTGCTCTCATCGAGGCCTGGGAGCCCGGTTCATTCGGTGGTCAAGCCATTGCTGATATCCTCTATGGAAAAGTCAACCCCTCGGCCAAAATGCCGGTCACTGTACCTCGTAACGTAGGACAAATCCAGTCTGTATACAATCATAAACTCACAAGCAACTGGTTCCCCTACGCCATAGGCAAAAACGGTCCGTTATTTCATTTTGGTTATGGTTTGAGCTACACTACTTATCAGTACACTAACCTTCGCCTCTCTAAATCCGAAATATCCACGGATGAAACTCTGACAGCCAGTATAGACATCACCAACACCGGTCAAATGGATGGTGACGAAATAGTTCAGTTATACATCGGAGATGATTTCAGTTCCGTCACCCGCCCACTCAAAGAACTCAAAGGTTTCAAACGCATATCTCTTAAAAAAGGAGAGCAAAAGACCGTGACATTTGATATCACTCCCCATATGCTGTCTTTTTATGATACGGATATGAACTTCAAAGTGGAGAAAGGAACATTCAAGATCATGGTGGGATCTTCTTCCCGAGACGAGGATCTCAATACAATTGAATTACGCGTAAAATAACTTCATATTGTCCTATTTTAAATCTATCAGCCTATGAAAACATAAGTAAGAAAAACCACTAAATCACAGTCAAGAGTTTACAAACCATTAATTTAGGTAGTGTAGACATTCTACATTGCCTATTTCTTTAAATCCATTATTTTATGAAAAATAGAATTAGAATTGATTCCTGCCATGTTGCTGCCATGAAATGGCTTCGGCTCTCATTGTTCCTGCTCTTTGGGCTTGTCCTTATTCCGATGTACGGTCAGAGCGACATAACCATACGGGGAAAAGTCGTCTCAGCAACCGACCAGTCCGAATTAATCGGTGTAAATGTACTCCTGAAAGGTACCAGTAGCGGAACAATAACAGATGTAGACGGAAACTTCCAGTTGAAAGTGGCCCCTAATGCTACGCTGGTATTCTCTTATATCGGCTATAACGACCTTGAGTTGAACCTCACTCCGGGAAAGACACAATACACTGTAGCTATGACTGAAGACTCACAACTCATTGATGAAGTTGTGGTTGTGGGATATGGCGTACAAAAGAAGAAACTGGTCACCGGTGCCACTGTACAGGTTAAGGGCGACGACATAGCCCGTATGAACACCGTTTCCCCACTGACTGCATTGCAAAGCCAGACTCCCGGGGTAAATATCACCAAAACATCCGGTCAGCCCGGTGAAGGATTCAAGGTAATCATTCGTGGTATCGGTACTACAGGTTCTTCCAATCCCCTTTATATTGTAGATGGAGTGGCCAGAGGGAACATTGATTATCTGAATCCGGCTGATATCGAATCACTGGATGTACTTAAAGATGCCGCATCGGCAGCCATCTACGGAGCACGCGCCGCCAACGGTGTTATCCTGGTAACCACCAAACAAGGCCGTGAAGGAAAAGCTTCCATCCAATATGACGGATACTATGGCGTACAAAACGTATACAAGAAACTCAACCTGCTGAACGCTACGGATTATGCAATGATCAGACAGGAAGGGCAGTCCAATGACAACATGGAACCGCTCGATTTTGATAAGCTCCTGGCACCGGGTGACTGGAAAAGGATACAGGAAGGCAAATGGAACGGAACTAACTGGCTGAATGAAATGGAAAATAAAAATGCTCCTATCCAAAGCCATTCGCTTAATATCTCGGGCGGAACACAACAATCCGTATACTCTATGGGCCTGTCTTATACTGCACACGAAGGTATTTTCGGCAAGCCCGTAGAACCGCACTACGACCGATACACTGCCAGAATCAATTCCGAGCATACGCTATACCGCATTAAAGATATGGATGTGATTAAAGTAGGTGAAAACCTCTCTTACTCATACAGTGAAAAGAAAGGACTTGCCATAGGCAATATGTACGGTAACAACATTTCTTCAGCCTTACAAACGAATCCCATGCTGCCCATGTGGGCCAGAGATGAGAATGGAAATGATATCGTAGGTGAATACCATCAAGCCATCCCCTTGTTGAATGTAGAAGTGAATCCGATTGGTAAAATGGTCTATGAAAATGGAAACAATCTTTCCAAAAACCACAACCTGAATGGTAATATATACGCCGTAATTCAACCGATCAGGAATTTAAAGTTCAGAACGAATTTCGGATATAATTTCAGTGCTTCTTCATACCGTAGTTTTTCTCCGAAATACCATTTGGGAGATGCAGCTAAGAGAGATAATAATTCTGTATACCAAAGTATGAGTACCGGTTTGGGATGGACATTTGAAAACACCCTGTCGTATGATTTTACAATCAAAGATACTCATAACTTCAATACCCTCATCGGTATGTCAGCCGAAAGAGGCGGATTGGGTGAAAGCATAAACGGTACGAACGAGAAATTAATCTTCGACTCCTTTAAATACGCCTATCTGGATAATGCCAAACTGATTATCCCCGGACAGACCACCCTCGGTGGAGCACCATGGGAAAAGACCGGATTGATGTCTTACTTTGGCCGTATCAATTACGACTACAAAGAAACTTATATGTTAACCGTAGTTATGCGTGCTGATGGCTCTTCCAACTTTGCTAAAGGTAACAGATGGGGTTATTTCCCCTCCGTATCAGCCGGTTGGGTATTGAGTAATGAAAAGTTCATGGAGAATATCACCGACAAAATCAGCTTTTTAAAAATACGCGCCAGTTGGGGACAAAATGGTAATCAATCCATAACACCTTTCCAATATCTGTCTACTATTGCCATGTCTAATAACGACTACTTCCCCGGTCAAGACAAAGGTGACAAGCAAACCGGCTCCTATCCGGACATCATGCCGAATCCTGACGTGACCTGGGAAACATCCGAACAGTTGGACTTAGGATTGGATGCCCGGTTCTTTGACCACCGATTATCGTTTACTTTCGATTGGTACCACAAAAAAACGAAAGACTGGCTTGTACAAGCGCCCGTTTTAGCCAGCTACGGTACGGCGGCACCCTACATCAATGGCGGTGACGTTGTAAATAAGGGTGTTGAATTATCACTGGGATGGCGTGATAACATCAACGATTTCAATTACAGTGCTTTAATTAACCTTTCCCATAACAAGAATGAAGTGACTCGTATCGCCAATACCGAAAAGATTATTCACTCAGGGGTTCGTTTGGGAAATGTAGCGTCGGAGTTTGCCCGTGCCGAAGAAGGATACCCAATCGGTTATTTCTATGGCTATCAGACTGATGGATTATTCCAAACCCCGGAAGATGTTCAGAATTACAAAAACTCGGAAGGAGTAGTAATCATGCCGAATGCACTACCCGGTGACGTGCGCTTTGTAGACCGTAATGACGATGGAATCATTGACGACAAAGATAAGACAATGATCGGCAAATCTAATCCCGACTACAACCTGGGCATTAATCTCAACATGAGTTACAAAGGATTTGACCTGACATTAGTGGCAAGTGGTGTCTTTGGAAACGATATATTAAGAGCATATCGCATGCCCGATAGTCCCAGCCAGAATTATACCAGTGAAATCCTGGGACGCTGGACCGGACCGGGAACATCAAACAGTATCCCCCGCATATCCAGTGGTAACCACATCAACCGTTCTTACATCTCCGACCTTTATCTGGAAGACGGATCATACGTAAGAATGAGCAATGTAACTTTAGGATACGATTTCAAGAAACTATGGAAATCACTACCTTTTGAACAAGTAAGATTCTATATTTCGGCCCAGAACCTGTTCACCATTACAGGCTATTCCGGCATGGATCCCGAAATCGGTACAAGTACCGGTGAAAACTGGATCAGCGGCGTTGATTTTGGTTTCTATCCTACTCCACGCACCTTTATGGTTGGAGCATCAATTAAATTTTAATTTAGACGCATTATGAAAAAGATTATATTATTGGCAATCGTTGCAATATCCTTTTCAATAACTGGATGTTCAGACTTCTTGGATACAGAGAATCTCACAAAGAAAGACTCTTCAAACTACCCCCAGACAGAAGAGGACGCACGGGAATTGCTAAATGGAGCATACTCCGCACTCTACATCTGTACGAACCCTTCCCACCCATTCCTGGCCGGAAACATCTTATCTGACGATTGCTTAGCCGGAGGAGGCCTAGGAGATTTATCTCAACCTATCCGTTATCTGAAAGCAATGTCCGAAAACGACTTTGGTCCCTTGTGGTCTGCCCTATACACCGGCATTTATCGTTGTAACAACATATTGGAAAATGCCGAAAATGTGCAATGGGAAAACGGGGTAGAGAAAAACAAGATCTTAGGTGAAACCTATTATTTAAGAGGCATGTTCTATTACTACATGGCTATAACTTTTGGCAATGCGCCCCTTGTTTTAGACACTACTCCTCAGAATAATCCTAAAGCAAGTGCCGATGAGATGTTCAAGGTGATTTTATCTGATTTAAAACAGGCTATTGAATTGCTGCCCAATATAAAATTTCAGGATATTGATAAGAATAAAATCGGATATGCCACCAAATGGGCGGCAGAAGCTCTTATGGCACGGGCCTACCTGTTCTATGACGGATATTACAAACAAAACAGGAGGGAAAACGTAACCCTGGATAATGGCTCTGTTACCTCGCAGAATGTCATTGCCTGGCTGGAAGATTGCATCAAGAACAGTGGTCATGATCTGTTAAGCGACTTCCGCAACCAATGGCCATACGCTATAGATATACCCGAAGCGGATTACAAATACGCGAGAGACAATAATCTGTCATGGGTAGGAGAAAGCGGTGATAATAATGAAACCATCTTTGCCGTAAAGTACTCTTCCATTGCCAGTTGGTCGGATAACTATAGCAATCCCATTGCACTGAATATCGGTTTAAGAGGGCAGACACAAGTTCCGTTCGGAATGGGATGGGGCATTTGTACGGTAAGTACCAATTTCTGGAATGAATGGCCCGATGAAGATTTGCGGAAGAAAGGTTCTATTTTAGATGTCAGAGATACGGAAGAAGGCCTTTCCGGTTATGACTTCGGAGTTTGGGAAGCATGGCAGGAAACCGGTTATCTGCCGAAGAAGTACCTGCCGGTAAATGTAAAGAAAGTCAATGCGGATGGTTCTGTTACTATCTGTAATTATAGCTGCGTGTTATATGGAACAAGTCCGCACTACATGAAAGATACAACACAGGATTTGGTACTCATCCGCTTTGCCGATGTATTATTGATGCATGCCGAAATGACCCGGACGATAGATGGCATCAACAGGGTAAGGACCAGAGCACAACTTCCACCGATTCTTGCTTATACCGATGAAGCTCTCCGTTCCGAACGCAGATATGAACTGGCTTTCGAAGCATTGAGATATCATGATTTGCTACGTTGGTACGGAACAGATGCAGGCACCATTATCAAGCAAAATCTGAACCACTGCATCATTTACAATAATTTGCAGCAAACCACCATCAACGAAGATAGAGGTAACGGCTACTTTGATCAGTTTGATAGAAGAGTAAAAGAAACCGGTGGGTTTATGCAGATTCCGAATGATCAGATTCAGCTCTCGAACGGGGTATTGGAACAAAACCCAGGCTGGGAAGGCTCCAATAACATGTTCTAAACGAGTATTCACCACAGAGTGACACAGAGTATCATTCTATGTCACTTTGTGGTGAACCCGTCAGAAAAACGTATCTTTAAAAACTCATTTTGAACTAAAAGATGTATGAACCTGAAACAAGGAATAATAATCATTTGCTTACTCTTGGTACTGCCGCTTTACGGGCAGTCGCTTTCCGACTATAATCCCATCTGGAACACCCCGTCTAAAGGTTCACACGAATCGATGCCTTGTGGCGGAGGATCAATCGGTATGAACGTATGGGTGGAGAACGGGGAGCTTTATTTCTATTTCTCACGTAGCGGCACATTCGACGCCAATAACGGCTTTCTGAAAGGAGGCCGGGTAAAGATACACCTGACCCCTAATCCTTTCGAATCGGGAGACTTCCGCCAAGAGCTAAAACTTGAAGACGGATACATTGAAATTACTGCCGGCAAAGAAAAAAACATCATCGAGATTTGGGCTGATGTATTCCATCCGGTCATTCACGTAGATGTGAAAGGTAGTCGTAAAACGGATATAGAAGTTTCTTATGAGAGCTGGCGATACAAGAACAGGTTGCTTCGCAAGGATGAATCTCATTTCAACTCTTATAAAGGCAACCCTCCCGAAGGTCTGTTTACAGCGAAGGATTCAATTGGTTTCATAGACAACCAAATCGGATTTTGCCATCGCAACGCAGCAGAAACAGTGTTTGATAGAACCGTAGAACGACAAGGACTGAATGATGTGAAAGATCAGATGATGAATCCTCTGAAACATCTCACCTTTGGTGGAAGAATATATGGCGATAATCTCGTAGCCGGAAAGACATATACGGGAATATACACTGATACAGATTTTAAAGGGTGGAGTCTAAAGAGCAGAAAACCGGCACAGGAGCATCAGATTCGGTTAGCACTTGCTACTTTGCAATGTGAAAACCCGGCAGACTGGGAAACAATGCTCAATAAAACCATCTCGAAAGTTCAAACCGATAAAAAAGCAAAGCAGAAAACCCGGCAGTGGTGGAACTCGTATTGGAAAAGAAGCTATGTCTTCATCGATTCCGGTAAAATAGGGAGTGATTACTGGAAAGTGGGCCGTAACTATCAGCTTTTCCGATACATGCTCGGATGTAATGCGTACGGTAGCGAACCGACTAAATTCAACGGCGGACTGTTTACGTTTGACCCGGTACACATAGATTCTACCCGGGTATTCACTCCCGATTTCCGCTTGTGGGGTGGAGGAACCATGACGGCACAAAATCAACGGTTAGTCTATTTCCCCATGTTGAAAAGCGGTGATTTCGATATGATGAAACCTCAGTTTGACTTTTACGAACGTATGCTGGACAATGCCAAACTACGAACGAAAGTCTACTGGAACCACGAAGGAGCCTGTTTTAGCGAACAGATCGAGAACTTCGGTCTGCCTAATCTGGCCGAATACGATTGGAAACCACGCCATGAGGGATTCCCGGTAGGAGTAGACAGTAACCCGTGGTTGGAATACACCTGGGACACAGCCTTGGAATTTGCACTCATGATGTTCGATGCGCACTTATATAATAACGAGCCTATTGTTCCGCATCTTCCATTCATTGAAAGCCTACTTACCTTCTTTGACGAACATTATAGCTATCTGGCATTAAGACGGGGAACGAACAAGCTCGATGGAGACGGTCATTTGGTGTTGTACCCCGGTTCGGCATGCGAAACCTACAAAATGGCAACCAACGCCACTTCTACTGTTGCAGCTTTGAAAGTCATTACGGAAAAGCTTCTGGAATTGCCGGAACTTGACGCTACACAACGTGAACATTGGTCGGGTTTCCTAAAACGTATTCCCCCCATTTCCTATCGTGAAGTGCAAGGTAAAAAGACAATCTCACCGGCAAAGATGTGGGAAAGAATCAATAATTCAGAAGTTCCGTCACTCTATCCCGTATATCCGTGGAGAATATACGGAATAGGCCAACCGGAGTTACAGACTGCAATTAATACGTATCTGTATGACCCTGAAGCCATCGAATTCAGAAGTCATATAGGGTGGAAACAAGACAATATCTTTGCCGCCTGCCTCGGCCTGACTGAAGAAGCTGAACGGCTCACCTTATTGAAACTGTCCGATGGGCCTCATCGCTTTCCCGCTTTCTGGGGACCCGGATTTGATTGGACACCCGATCATAACTGGGGAGGAAGTGGAATGATCGGCTTGCAAGAGATGTTACTTCAAACAAACGGTGATTCTATTCTCCTATTCCCTGCATGGCCTGAAAACAGAGACGTTCACTTCAAACTGCACGCTCCCAAACAAACCACCGTAGAAGTTACGCTGAGAAATAATAAAATTGAATTTATGCAGGTTGAGCCAAAGACAAGGGAAAAAGATATTGTTATTTGCAGCAGCCATTTCTATCTGCGGAGGGATTAATCCTAAACGCTTGAAGAAGGCTTCACCAACCGCAGTTGCATACCAGACCTTATAAAAGACAGGTAATCCAAATAGGATGAATATATAAAGTGGGGAGATTGAATCTTCCCACTTTACACATAAACCCATACTGATCAAATTGTCATTTTGCATTTTTAGTTAGCCGAGAATCCGTTACTTCCAACCGGAACCTTACGAGAATGGAAATACACGAATGAAAACAAGCAAACATCAGATTGTTAGTACACTATCGAAATACTTACATTTCTTCCAGACTGAAATATCTCTCCTAAATCATCCTTATAGGAGAAAATCACGTATCAAATAACCCTTTTACCCGGAAGTAGTAACCCTTTTACCTATAAGTAGTAATGATATCACCCATAAGTAGTAACCTTATCACCTGTAAGTAGTAACCCTTTTCTGTATAAATAGCTTGTAAAAATGCAATAACACATAGGGACAGTGCATTTTTATTCCTTACTTATTCACAGAATATGCTGGAATGCGAATCTGCACAATTAAGCGTGTTACAGAAAACAGGAATATTCCACCATTAAGAACACGATTCAGGAATTATATCATCATTTAGACATTTCTATTATCCTCCCTATCTTCCGAAGTCAACTGTACATTTTATCGGTTTCTTATTTTAATAGAGCATCAATCTTTACCACTGTCTGCGGATTACTGGGTCTCAACAAGCCTCCATAATCTACAATAATTCCATCACGGTTAATGAGAAGGAATTGCGGTATACTGTGCATATTCCAATGAGCCATGATACGATGATAATCATCAGAAGTCGCCCAATCTTCCGAATAGATACATTCAATATTCTTCCCTCTCAAAGAGAAACGTTCCAGAATCTTATGGTATGCTTCCCGATCTCTACTTCCACAGATACTGGCCATAACCACATCATCGGGCGAATAACGTTTCCTCAGTTCCTTCAAAGGCTCCATTTCCGCCAGGCAAGGGGGACAGGTTACTCCCCAGAAATCAACATAAATCACTTTGCCCGCATACTTTTCCAAAAGATTGTACACAGGGATCATGAACGGCATTTTCTCCCTGGCAGTCGCCTCATCAGCATTATCGCCATAAAGCATATAATGGGATATTGCTTGGGGGGCTTTCAGATAATTCACTTTATCCTGATATAGTTTAAGCATGGGTTGCCTTAAATAGGGAGCCCGAACTATAGAATCGAATTGAGACCTGTGATCAGCGATGTAAGTTGTATCATTATCGCATAAAGAGGTACCTATGGGTTGGAGGTATAAATAGGGAAGGATAGCACGATCTTTGCTAACCTCAATCACATTTGCTAAATCAAAATCACTTTTTTCTCTTCGGGTATGCTCAAAATAAAGGAAGATATATACATTCGCGGCAAGCGAAAACAGACTGGAAAAAACGGTTTTCCCTGAAAAGACAGGGTCAAGTTCCGGCAATAATGCTTTATATCCGCTGACATCCTTGCCATCTGCCGCCTGTGATATAGCATTACCAAAGAGTGCAGTATAATAATCTATCAGCAATAAGTCCGCCGTATACTCTTCAACTTCTGCGCCCGGCGAATGTTCTTTGAGGAAGTCGGCACGACGTTCCAGGAGACTGGCATACTCTGTTTTCAATTCTTTTTCAAATTCATCAAAGGGTGCTTCTCTGTTATAGGAACTAAGTCTGCGATAGTATCCTCCTTCGGTAAAAAGAGCCATATACTGATTCAGCGCACTGGAAGTTCCGGTAATGCGGGGATGCAACAAATCGTTGAAGTCAATCTCAACATGCAGACTATCACCCGGGTGTACATACAAATGTTCCGCATAATTGCGAAGAGCAACCTCACGAGTTGAAGCATAAGGACTGAAACGGAAACAGAAAGTACCGTCATCCGCTATGGGAGAAGTGTAAACTGTTTCCAGACCGGACAGATAAGGTATCTCAAGTTTCACCTCCTTCTCCTTCGGATAAACTTCCCTGTTCAATACACGGCCCGAGATTATCACTTCTTTCGCCAAATCTTCATGACCCTTCTGAGCCTTACAGCCTAAGAAAGATAAAATTGCAAACAGTAAGCATAGATGTTTCATACGTATTCTATAATTAAGAAATGACTAATAAATTCAGCGCACCGTTACAGACAGGCTCTTTCCATATCCGGCAAACTCAGGTGCATAGGCCGACTGGACAGTAGCAATACCGGTTTGGTAAGCCCCCGAACGGTCTATATAGACTTTATACTCTATTTGGACAGTACCCTTTTTAAGTTTGTCAATAAAGAATTCAGCAGAGGTATCACGCATTACCTGATAATAACCGGTAGCATCGGAATGACGATATCCCGACAATGCCTCTTTGGGCTCCATACATGCAGCACGTGTATCTTTTATCTGAACGAAATCCATATCCCGATCCGCCTTCACGGTCAGCCGAACAGTAAGCTCATCTCCCACATGTAAATCCGTCTTTGATGAAACCTCCTTGCCGTCTTTATAATAGGTACGATTGATTTTCAATCCGTTGCCTTTTGCTGATTGCAATTTATCCATATCCTCCAGGCATTGAGCATATACAGCTCCCCAGCCTATTCCTGCACCTGTATGTGCAATTTCTATTTGCCGGGCTCCGACCTCATTACCGGAGAAAGAACGACGGACATACCCTAATGCATCATCAGGAGTCACTACTGCTGTCCCGGCTATTTCCGCTTTCATGGTACTGGTTTCCGCCAATCGGTTATCATCTCCACTCAAGAAAGCATACACAGCACCGGCAGTAGCTACCGGATTATCCCAAACCTGCATTTGTTTTTGTTTAAGCAACCATTGCTTCATTTCAGCAATTGCCAGCGGTTCTTTCAGAATACCGGATAAGGCTTCAATAACAACCACTTGTGTCGGAATTCTGTAACTGCCCCATGAATACCGGGCTTTCGAAGTATCAAAATAGCGCCCCATCTCGGGAGTAGCAACGGAATATTCCAGAATGGATCGCGCCAATTCGTCCGCCTTCACCTTTTTACCCGCTTTATGCAGTATGGTAGCGATAAGTGCCCTGTCGTAAATCGCATCACTCGGAGCACCGGCCTCCAATCTATCAATCATATACGAATAAGCGGTTTTATCAGTTCGCTTTGCCACCTGCTCATCTAAAGCACAGATGTACAGATAATGCAAGGATTGCTCACCGGGTAATCCGTTCTTATTGCCTTTCTTTTCGTTTTCCTTCATCTGTCTGTATTCATTCAGCCATTGGGTATGGAGATAGCTTACAGCCTTTTCATACATTCCCTGCACCGGAAGGGTAGATGCACCCATTGTGCGAAGCCGTGCCAGCATTTCCACGATCCGGGTAGTGATGTAACGGTTCCCCGTCATCCCTTTATACCAGCTCCAGGAACCGTCAGGGAGCTGCAATGCTTCCAGGCGGGATACCGCAATACGATTACGGTTACTCATCATGTTCAAATCAAACAAAAGCGCTATATTTCTCTTCCGCTCTGTTTCATCAAGAGCATCTGCCAGCCAGGGAGTTTCTTTAAGTAACAGCTCTTTTAATTCTTCCTTATCATTAAGATTGCCCGACAATGGCCTTCCCTGTATCTTCCAGCTTTCAAATACCTGCCGGATGCGGGGATTGGCATCGAGGATGGCCACAGACAATGAATTGGTATAGTAAGCACTTGCCCACGACAAAGCATCCTCATCCACAGGATTGCCGATGACGGGTAAAGCCTGTATGGCATACCAGTCAGGATTGGCCGTCAGTTCCACCGTCAGCCGTTTGTTTGTTGCAGTTTTACTTCCATCATTAAACAGACTCCCCAGTGTAATCGATTTACTTTCCGTACCATTCAATTGAACGGGTATCGCTTCAGTCACCCATTGTTTATCGGATAAAACCGGAAGATAGCGCTGCTCGCCGTCACTGAAATTACTACCCTCGGCAATAATTCTGCAAATCAATACCGTAGGTTCCTCCGGGCTTTCTAAATCAAATGATACGGAAACGGTTGCTCCGGCATCCGCACTGAATTCATGTTCCCGGGTTGATATTATCTGATTTGTCTGCGGATCGACCAGTTCCATACGGGCTGTTCCCTGAATGTTTTCTCCCGACAGATTGATTATTCCCGTACTGATAGCAGGTTTATCATTCACACGAATAAAACGAGGCATATTAGGCTGCACCATAAACGACTTGACCGCTTTCGCCTTAGCCGTTATCTGTCCGTAGTCCATATTCCGGGTATGGGCAAATCCCATAAACTTCCATTCAGTCAGGCTTTCGGGCAAAGTAAAAGATATACTGGCTATTCCATTCGTATCCGTACGGAGGGCAGGATAAAAGAAAGCAGTCTCTGCAAAATTCTCGCGAAGAGGAATATAGGGAGAACCATCATCCAATGCCACAGCAGCAGAGCACTCAAATACTGCTACAACGGAATTTCCATCCCCTACCTCAAAACCGTCATCCAACGTAACTTCATCCGTAAAGCTGGTATTTCCGGATTTCATCATCCGGCTATCTTGCTTAATATAGTGATTAGCATTAAAACGCGGAACTTGCCAGAACGGAGTATTCAGAGTACTATATATATCCCACCAACGGAGACCACGCAAAGTGCTGCCCGAATAGGGGAAGTTACTATACATCCAGATGGAATGCCCGGAAGATATCAGATTCGCCCCGGTATCAGGAATAAAACGGGAGAGACTCAGATTGAAGTTCCAGTCATTGATGTATAGCTTATCGAGTGAAGCATCATAAAGAGTGGCAAGCAATTGCGCATCAGCCGCTTTCTTGTCCGGATGCATGATCTGAAGTTTCCATTCCTCTTTTCCTCCCGGTTGCAGTTTGTCACGGAAAGTAGCCCATTTCAGCAGTAAGCTCTTTTCCAGACGGGGACGTGCTATCTGTACTTTCTTTGTATACAGCTTACCTTCGCGCATAAAAGCAAAGTTTACGGTGATTCCATCCCCATATTCCGGCTTATAGAGATAGGTAAACTTCCGGATTTCATTATTAAGGATCATTCGTTCGGATTCAATACGTTTATCGCCACAGAATACATCATACAGCAGATAGACCTCTTTCTCACTACTACCTACATACAGATTCACCGGATGCCGGGCATCAAGCTCTGCCCCATCCTGATAGAACCATTCCGGTGAGTATGCCGGCAAGTGAGCGTCTGCCAATGAAAAGAGAATAAAGTCCTGTTCCGCCGTACAGGCTCTTCCCTGCCCGTCAAGGACTGAAGCCTCCATTCTATAACGTCCCGGAGTGAGAGCAAGTATATCCTCGGGAATAAATGATTGATAGGTCCCAACTGTACGACGGCACACCTCATTGCCTTTGTTGCCTTTCTCATCCAAGGCATACACCACGTAAGTGGCTTGAAGCGTTACAGGCTGCCGGCTTAAATTCAATGCCAGAATTTGTATAGTATCCCGCTTTTCACGTGCCACTTTGGAGCGCAAACCTTTAATCTGTAAGGCAACAGACTGCTGTCCTACAGGTAATGACAAGGCTCCGCTCTCTATTTCTCCGGTCAGGCTGATTACTTCAGCCGTCACTTTGTATGTATAGTAGCGCCCCGGTTTATCAGGTTGGAAATCATCCGGTTCACGCAGAAAGACAGGGAAGCGGAACTTCCCGTCTGCATCGGTCTGCATCTCACCTACAGCCAGAACCGTTTCATTGTCTGAGATCTTCCAAAACTCATTCAGTGAACGGGTTACTTTATAACTGAGTTTACACAAGCCCACCGGAACTCCCGCAAATGTATTTGCTTCGCCACTGACCATTAATGTATCACCCATATTATAAGTATCCTGACAGGGATGGAAGACAACATCGAATGTAGGACGCTTGTATTCGTCTACACGGATATAGCGGCTTTCGCCATCTTGCACCGATATTTCGAATTCTCCCGGGAGAAGTACCTCAGGGAGTACGAAATCGCCATGAAAGGCTCCAAATTCATCTGTAGCAAGGGATATCTTACCCACTTCCTGCCGGTTAGCATCACGGAGCACTACGTCATTATGAACTCTGGAGAAAACACGGACCGAATCACCTGATTGTTCATACGCTACTCCCGAAACATGCACCACCTGGCCGGGACGATACAACGCACGGTCAGTGAAAAGAGAAACATGCTTTTCCCATTTTCGTGAACCGGGCACATGATATCCCGCATTTGAAAAGCCTGCATAACTGATCTCCATATAATCAGCTCCCGGCTTACGGACATTTATTCCCAGCCAGTTTCCTACACTGGGTGGAGTCAGAATAACACTCCCTTTGCCATTCACAGGATATGCTTTGATCAAACGGTAACCTTCTCCCGGTGACACACGGTAATAGGCCACTTCGGTACCCGTTACCGGATGTCCGGTCAATCGGTCTACGATATTGATTTCCTGCTTTCCATCGGGTAATCCTAATGATATGGCCTGCAAGGAGGAGACATAAGCCTTTCCATAAGCCGTATATTTACGATGTCCGTCAGGGATAGACTTTACTACATAAATGCCCTCAACGGGGAATTTATAACGCAGTAAAGTATCTGTTTCCTTGTAGTCCGGAGTAGCTGCCAAATCATAATGGCGACTACTGACCAGTTTTCCATATTGACTTAAAGTGGAAGCATTTATTTCCCTCTCCAGGACAGGACTTGTGACAGGCAGATTCATCCGGTAAAGTTCTACCGTAAGTCCGGCCAGATTACGGTATTTTACTTTCAAGTCAACGTCCTTTCCCGGATAGGCAAAAGGAATTTCCACCATTAGCCTGGGAGTCAATACTTCTGCTATCTGTTCTTTCAAATCATTGGCAGAAAGTGACCGGGGATATTTTGCAAGTCCGGTTTGTGCTGCTTTTAGTTTTGCGGTGTAATCCTGCATTCTATCATAGCATTCTGCCAACTGGCAGTACACTTCTCCGCAAAGCGGGGAATCAGCAAATTCTTCCGCCCATTGTTTTAATAACGTTATTACTTGCTCATCGGTCAGCCTCAGCCTTTCATTCACTCCGCCCCGACTGACGTCGTTTCCCTTATAATGTAACTTATCCAGCATCAATAATAATCGGGCGTCTGTCATGCCTTATTGGCGGTAGAAGTCAATCAGTCCGTCATAAATAGATAAAATCTCGGTTTGTATTTTCTCGGCTGATACAGGGTTGGCAATAAAATAGCCGCTTAGCCGGGAGATGGCCTGACGGGCAAGCAACTGATACATATTATCACCACAATATTTCTCACTCAGTTCTTTGCTGTTGGTCATAGGACGGTAATCCACAGCAGACTTCCGGAAAAGCATTTCTTTATCTTGCAACGAACGTTGGAAATAAGCGATGGCAGTATCGATTGCAGTCTCATCTTTTTTACCTGTATCCAGGATATAATATCCCAGCAGATTATTCAGTATGGCCTGATATACCGTATCTTTTTCTTCCTCCATCCAAGCTTTCAAGGCGGACAATTCGCTATCCAGACTATCAGGAGTAATATCAATGCATAAGGATGCTCTCGTCAGATGTGCTTTCATCATCTGAGACACATTCTTTTCCTGTTTGGCATACTCGTAAATCTTTCGCAATTCTTGTATTGCAGATTTAGGCAGTTGCTTTTGTTCCAGAACTTCAACCTGTTTCCACATTTGTTCATACGACTGAGCGGAAACCCGAAGCGGCAGGCAGATAAGAATACTTATTATACCAGCCCAATAAAACATATTTCTCATTTGTGTTTTCGATTTACGTTCGACAATTAACAGGTTCATTCACAAAGATATATTTTTTATTCTTAGGGTAACATGGCTGTTCAGACTTAATAACATAACAAATGCCAACAGCCCAAGAAACCGGCTACCGGAAAGCACATCATTCCGAACAAAAAGTTACCGGAATGTCTTTTTTACTAACAGATGCCTCTCTGAAAACACCCCAAACAGAATCCTGCCGCATAATCCATGGAATATACATGCACGTTTTCTGCATAAAGCAGGCCGTATATACAATACTTATGCAAGAGAACTATACTTCTTCCATGAAGGAACTATAGATCTGAGGCGAAGGATCTATAGATGTAACGCGAAAGATCTATAGATGTAACGCGAAAGATCTATAGATGTAACGCGAACTATCTATAGATGGGAAACAAACGGTCTATAGATGGGAGACAGACCATCTGTTTTCAGTGCACAGACCATCTGTTTTTCTATTATTAGAGTTGTACGTATTTATGTATTACACTATCAATCAACAAAATATTGATTTTCGTTCGTTTCTTTCCGTTCTTCCCTGCATCGGGACGGAAATATCACATTCTCACTATGCATAAAAAGCAAAGTGTCAAAAACGAAAGTGAGATCCTCATTTATCGACCTTGGCAGAATAAAACAAATTAGCCACATTTGCTGATGCACTTGAAAAACTATCGCCTTTCCCGTTATTATCATTATCTTTGCCAGTCAGAGCTTTTGATCATTTTTATGACCGAGTGGCGAATGTTCAGGAAAAGCCCCCGGGCGCTCTTAAACCCTAATAAATTAATAGACGTAAAATGGAAATTCAAAACAAGATATTTAACTATGCAATCCTGCTTAAGCAAGTCAAGACACGGGTGGCACTCGCCCAAAAGAAGGCTATCTATGCAGCCAATGAAGAAATGCTTACTATGTATTGGGACATTGGCAAATTGCTGTTTGAAAGCCAGAAGTTGATCGGTTGGGGTAACAATGCGCTTGAACAATTATCCAATGACTTAAAGAATGACTACCCGAAAGTGAAAGGTTTCTCGCCACGTAATTGCAGATGCATGATTCAGTTCTATAAGGAATATAATCAGGAACTTACAATTTGGCAACAACCTGTTGCCAAATTAGAAATATCAAACTTAGCCCTTCCTGTTAAACAACTAAGTTGGTCACACAATGTTATTTTGATGCAAAAAGTTAAAGACCTCAAAGCCCGATATTGGTATATGATACAGTGCCTCAAAAACGGTTGGGGGCGTAACTTTCTGGTCGAAGCCATCAATCAAGACTATTACAATGTTCATGGAGCACTGGCAAATAATTTCGATGCCACCCTTCCCGAAATACAAGCCAAGCAAGTAAAAGAAACTTTGAAAGATCCCTATATCTTCGATATGCTAACTTTTACCGACGAGTACGATGAACGGGACGTAGAGTTAGGTCTGATTAAACATATAGAGAAGTTCCTTCTACAAATGGGGGCAGGTTTCGCTTTCATGGGCAGGCAGTACCATATCAAAGTGTCGGAAAAGGACTTTTACATTGACATTCTTATGTACAATGCCTTTATGCACCGGTATTTAGTCGTTGAGCTAAAGCGGGGTGAGTTCCAGCCCGAATATATCGGCAAGCTGAACTTCTACTGTTCGGCAGTGGATGATATTCTTTGCCGGGAAGGGGATAACCAGACCATCGGCTTGCTTCTTTGCCAGAACAAAGACCGTATCATGGCCGAATACGCCTTACGGGATGTACTCAAGCCGATAGGGATTTCAGATTATGAATTAGGCAAAGCATTTCCCAAAAATATCAAATCCGGGTTGCCGTCCATTGAAGAACTGGAGGATAAACTTAGTCAGGAGTTACAAGATAATGAAGATACGATTTAAGTTTAAAACAGTCCTACCTTACTTTAAAAATTGTATAGCAATTCTTCCAACGTAACACCACTATCCGCTCCCATCTTTTCCATACGGATACGTTTCAGGCGTTTCTTCACGGAATCCCGCTCCAGATGCATCACTTGTGCCATACTCGACTGAGACAATTGCATTTTCACCATGCAGCAGTAACGCAAGTCGTCTTTATTGAGACTTGGATAAGTCTGCTGCAAACGTTTCGTAAAGTTGTCGAAGATAATATCAGCATTCTGCACAATGTCATCCCAGTCTTCATCTGAAAGGATGACATTGCCGCCCTTTTCTAATTCTTGCACCACCTTCTGGCTTAATCTCCTGAAAAAGGTTTCCTTCAGCCTTGCTTCTTTTTGTTCCATTTCCACCATGCGGCGAAGACTCTCGGAAGTGGCCTTACGTTGTTGCTTCAGTTCCTTTTCCTGTTGCACGAGCTGATGTTGCTGCGCCATCAGGCGATTACGGTTACGGCGATAGATGAAATATACCGCACTTGCCACCCAAACCAACAGCAAAGAGATTGTGGTCATCCAATACACATTACGCTGCCTTTCCGCAGCCCGGGTACGCCAATACAGGTTTTCTACCGAGAGCTGTTCGTGTTTGTAAAGCTCTTGCAATGCAATGGCTTCCTCAGTATGACGATACTTTCGTATGGTATCGGATAATTCAATAAAGCGTTGTAGCATAGGATAGGCATCTGAAGCACGGCCCATTTTATGATATATTTTCGCCATATTATTATAGGCGTCGGCCACCGAAGAAGGCTCCGGACTGGAGATAACTTTCTGAAAATAGTGATATGCCGAATCATATTGTCCCAGTTTTCCAAACAACTCCAACTTTACTCCATAGAGCGAAAGAATTCTTGCAGTATCTTTAGCCGGACGAAGAGCTATTGATTTATTTATATAATCCAGTGCCTTGGCAGGCTCTCCTTGCTGAGAATAGATACTACCCAGATTTGTATAGATGAAAGGAAGTTGCCGAGGAACCGAATCGGCTAAAGCCGCCTCATAGGCCGCCTGAGCATAGTAGAGGGCGCTATCCAATTGGTTCAGAAACAAATATCCGGTAGAAATATCGCACAAGGCCATATTCTTATAGAACATATTTCCCAAATCCAAAGCCGCCTTCAAGGCTTCTTTGGAATAACGCACCTTACCGGAATATTCTTCCTGATTCAGACAAACAACTCCCAACCAGGTATTCACCCGGTAGAGCTGCTCATGATTACCACTATTTTGCAGGAAAAGCAGAGCTTTCAGAAAAGATTGCATGGCATCGCTCATCCGGTTAAGCCGTCTGTCCAGATGTGCTTTGCAGTAAAGGGCCCGTTCGGCATAAAGAGAATCGCCCGATTGGCTGAAATATTTAATTGCCGGCAGCAGCAGGGTATCTGTAGCTGCATTCAACTGTTGTTTCCTGTGGACAGCCTCGGACATCAGTAAGGCATAAAGTGCATAATCGCGTTTCGATAAGTTATGCAACGGTTCTTTAATCTCATTCATTACGGTTATGGCGCTATCCGTCTCCCGTTCCGCCATCAGCTTCTCCGCCAAGGCCACGCGATTATCAGGACCACAAGCAACCAACATACCACCCCATAGGATTATCCCTATCAAACTCTTCAATCTCATCTTCAATATCGTGTTATTCGTACGAATCCATCATCACTTCTCCAGTCTCTCCATGAATCAATATCACTCTGGCCATATCCGGCTGAATGGAATCGCGTATATCAATCTCCCACACCGGAATACCTTTTTGCCCGTCTATATACTGATTTACACTGACATGGGTGGTATCCGATAAATTAATATTCCTCAGTTTGGCAAAGATATAAATATCTCTCCATGTATACTTAAAAGCTTTTTCACTTTTTTCGTGCAAGCAAGAGTCAGGCGCCTGTGTCTGCTCATCTTCAGGGAAATGAACTTCTACTTTTTCCGATACTTTTGTTGCAGTCACCGAATTGATCTTCCGTATTACTCCCCATCCCAGCCAGCCGTCTTCCAACTCTATTTTAAGATAGATACCTCGCTCACCGCTGAGCCGGTATGCAGAGTCAATGGGCAAGTAGATGCGAGTGTAACGATCACCTTGTATAAATATCTCCCCGTAAGAAAATGTATTCAGCAACCATGCAGCAGAACGGGGAATGTTACTCTTACGCGTCCTATCGTGTGGAGCGATATTGACAATTATATACTCACGGGTCTGTACCCCGGAAGTAAAGCAACTGTTCAGCCAGAACAAAAAGACAACCAGCACATTGGTACATAATCCCACTACAATACCTCCACACATAAAGGCATAAACGAAGTTTCTCCAATGATACCACCGCCCAGTGCTTTTCTTATAGATATAAACCATGCAGCCACACATCGTTATTGCCATAAGGAGAATAACGATTTTCCGGTTCAATCCTAAATAGCTGCCGGAAGAAAATGCAGTATGTATCAGCATTTCCTCTTCTATATACCACATCCTGCAATGCAACAGGAAGAGAAAGACAAAGGCAGGCACCAGAATTTTCCATAGTGCCATTCTTTTCTTCGGCTGCTGTCGGGAGGCATCTTCGCCATGAACCGGTTGCTGTTTGGGTTTAAATTTCTTTCTGCTCATAAATACGGAAAAGCGAAGTGATTACTTGGTTTCTTCCCACTCTTTTTCCAGCTTACCATCGATATCATAGAGTTTCCATCGCCCGATGCGCCGCCCATTCCGACATTCACCCACTTCACGTATACGGTCGTTCTTCACGTAACGCGACTCAAACGGACCGCTCTGCCGGCCATTTATGTAGGTGGATATTTCCCAGTAATCATAGCGATTTGTAACTATCAGACGACGTTCTTTTCCATTGATACGACCGTATTGATAGGTGGCTTCATAAATAAGTTCACCATTCTCAGGATCGTACTCACGATAGAGCCCGTCTTTACGGTCATTTTTCATGTAGAATTCACGCTTACGGGTACCGGTTTTCCTATCAAACGAAACATGCAAGCCTTCTTCCCTGCCATTGACATAGGTTTCTATCATCAATGTATCACCACTTTCGGCAATTGTAATCCATCGCCCATCTTTCTGGTCATTCTTATAATGCCCCAGCACATGAGGAAGCCCAAAGATAAATATGGAGGAATAATCTCCGTCTTTCTGCCCGTTCTCATTATAATAAACGGTTTCATGAAGCTCATAGGTCCCTTTCATGAAAGTGAATTGCTTGCCTACCTGCTTACCGTCTTTATATGTATGATCCATGCGCAATGTGCCGTCAAAGTCATAGCTTAATTCCTTACCATCCTGTTTTCCCATGCGGTAGTTCCTTTCGCGTTCCACTTTACCGGTGGTATAGTAGGTTTTGTGCGCACCGTCCAATTTCCCGTCTTTATAAGACTTCTCTTCTTTCAGTCTCCCCTCATCGGAGTACATCTTGAAGACACCGTTTTTGCGTCCCTCTTTATAAGCACCCTCACATATCAGTTTGTTGTATTCATGCTCTTCATACTTACCATTGTAAAGGCCTTCTTTAAAGTCAGCCAGGATATAGGCAGAATGATAACCGTCTATGATACGGTGCTCACCATCCAAGGGCTTATCAGTCTTCAAGTCCCGGAACAAGATGCGGCCGTCTCCCATATTTATAGCTGACACCTGCTCTATCTGATACTCTTTCTGCGCACAGACATTCAGAAAGGCAAAAAGCAAAAGGCCAATAAATAAAATCAGCTTTTTCATTATGTCCTACAATTTAAGAATCAATCGTTTTCCGCATCTTTAAGCATCTGCCTTATTACATCCGCATGATCGAGATAATCGTTTCCTGATAAGGTCAGGACATTGGTCAGACCGATAATGTTGCTGTCAGAATCGTAAGAAGTCAGTAAACAATACATCTCCTGCCCTAATTTATCCTCTTCCACATGAATCTGGACCGGTGCGCTGTATGCTCCGGGCAACTCTGCCAGATATTCAAAGTCTTTTCTGAGAAACGCTTCCAGGATTCTGTTTATATCGGTTTCATCGCGTTTGAACTTCTTCAAACCCACCTCTTTTATCTTACCTCCACTCTCGCTATTATAATAATCGAAATTGCTCAAATACGCTGCAAGCAGACATATTAATACAGCAATTACCCCGACCGTCCGAACCAACCAACCCGCTACAGGGATAAAACCAGGAAAAATAACAATAATAACAGCGACTACAGCCAATCCATAATAAAGCAGCGGCTTAACATTGTTCTTTCTTTTTTCAAATTTCACCGGGTTTGCTGCATAGAATTCACCCATATAGCTTGGGTAGAGTTTTGTTTGATTTTCCATAAATATTACTTTTTATAATGATTAATAATAGTTCTATCTTTCCTGGTTATCGTATGAAAACAAAAGTAAAAAGTAACCTGTAAATAATGAAACAATCATGGGGGATAAATGAAGGGGATAATCCATAAACTAAACAGCTGTTTTTCAAATGATAACTCTATATAAAGGATAGACAAATAAGGGGACATTTGCATAAAGGAACTGATTCCATCAATAGCTTTTCATAAAGAACCAATGAAGGAGCAACATTACCTGCTACCAGACATATACTTTCTTGCTTGTCCCCATATTTTTATAATTACTACTATCTGATTCACTTTCCCGAATCGGATAACATCTTTTTCTGGAATCAGATATTTTCTCTGGTTCATCTGCAAGAAAGGCAATTACTTTCATAACTTGTATTCCAAAACAAAACCGGGATGATGAGATATAAATCTCATCATCCCGGCATTTACTTCCTAATTATTGATGTTTTATTTCGTACTTGCCAACATTAAAGTAACATTATCATCATTCATTTCATAAATAGTCTTTTTAATACTGCTGTCGTAAGCATTGCTCTTGGAGTTCCAGCGGGCATAGCTAAGTTCAACTTCATTGTTGGCATAGGAAACATCCATCTTGAAGTAAGGAACCCAAGCTTCTTTTGAGCTGTCCCATTTAGAAGCTTCCTTGCTGGTCACGCGATTTTCTGTATCGTAAGTGTAGGTGTAACGGAGGTGGCGATACAGACGTCCGTCTTCGTTCTTAAAGATAGTCTTTGCGGTCATCAACTCGCCGGTCATCTCTTCATTCTTCACATACTGGGTAGGATTACTTGCACTTGCAGAGAAATTCATTACACTTGCCATTACTACTGCCAACATTACAACTGCTTTAGAAATTAAGTTCGTTTTCATAATCGTTATTTTTTTATTGTTATTACTTCTTGATGTTTGAGAGGAAGTCTTTGTCAACCGCCTTCGACAATATATAGTCAATTGGCGTGCCAAAACAATAAAACACTGATTATCAACGAATATACAATTTCAAGCTATGTTCATTTCCGGACAAGTGTCCGCATGAAAACGAACAGTAAGGACAAAAAAATATTCGAGACACAGTTTAGTGCCCCGAATAAATATAGTAATCAAATAGCCGGAACTATATGTTTTCTTCCAGCATCAGCCCCACACCTTTCACCGTTTTAATGCTGACTGATGAATCTTCAGCTATCAACTTACGGAGTTTCGTGACGAATACATCCAGGCTGCGGGAAGCAAAATAATCATCTTCCGTATTCCAGAACTTATCAAGAATGGCTTCGCGGCGTACTACATCTCCTCTGTTCTCACAAAGCATTTGCAACAGTCCGGCTTCACGGGCGGTCAATGTCTTGTTTTCACCGGAAGAATGTTTCAATATGGCGTGCGTAGCATCAAGCACATATTCCTTTCCAATCTTGTAACATTCGCTTTCGTCCTTACTCTTTTCACCTTTGGAGAGTTTCAACAAAGCATGAATATGGGCATCCAGTTCTTCGGGAATGAAAGGTTTCTTGATATAATTGTTGGCTCCCAACTCATAGCCTTTCAATACATTTTTGGGAGAAACCAAACCGGAAGAAAAGATTATAGGCGTCTCTTTATCCACCTCACGGATACGCTTCACCATCTCATAACCATCCATGATGGGCATTTCTATATCCGAGAGAATGACATCGGGACGGTGTTCCCTCCACATTGCCAATCCTTCTTCACCATTGGCGGCTGCCAACACTTCATAGCCCTCTATGATATCTTCCAATCCGCTCTGAACAATGTAACGCAGGCTGGGATCGTCCTCAACTAACAATAACTTTATTGTATCCATGTCTTTGATATGAATTGTATTAACTTTCTATACTATAAATTATCAATTAACCTTCGCTCTTCCAATTCTTGCTTAAGCGTTTTCACAAGTTGCTCCTCCGAAGGTAAATAAATCTGGTATTTACTTGACAATATGGTAGTGTTATTTTCTGGTAGCGAATAACGAACTACCATATTATTTTTATCTGCACATAGCAATATCCCGATAGTAGGATTCTCTTCCGGAAGTTTTTCCTCCCGATCATAATAGTTCACATACATCTGTAACTGTCCTATATCCTCATGGGTTATCTTCCGGGTTTTCAGCTCTATAACAACAAAACAGCGCAGCAGACGATTATAAAAAATCAAATCTGCAAAGAATTCGTCATCTTCAAGTAGCAGACGCTTTTGCCGGGCCACAAAAGAAAAACCATTTCCTAATTCTAACAAGAAATCCTGCAAATGGGTAATCAATGCCTGTTCAAGGTCTTTTTCATAATATGCCGCTTCCTTTTTCAAACCAAGAAACTCTAACACCATAGGTTCTTTAATGATTTCCAAAGGTGTCTCTGGGATACGCTCTCTACGTGCTACAGCCAAAACAGCCTCCTTATCATTACTTAATAACAAACGTTCATAAAGGCCTGAATTGATTTGGCGTTCTAACTCACGCGCTGTCCAACAATTGTTCATCGCTTCCAGTTCGTAATATTCCCGCTTATCCGGATTATCTATTTGAATAAGAAGCCTATATTGAGTCCAATTGAATTGTGAACGCAGTGCGTTCACAATTGGATAAGTTTTATAAAATTGGCGGCAGAAAGCCAATTGACGATAAGAAAACCCACTGCCAAATTCCGGGACAAGCTCCTTAGAGAGATTTTTCAGTAAGTAAGCTCCATAATCGGCACGCTCCTTTCCATCTTGTTCCTCTTCAAAAATACGCTTCCCAAGTGTCCAATACATCTGTACACGACAGAAGTCTACACTTCGTACAGCATTAGTGCGTGCCTGCTGGATGATTCCTTTGATTTCTGAAAGAAAATCTACCTTTAATGACTTATCTAACTCCATCTTTATCAGTTATGATATCAGCCACAAAAGTAATAAATTATTCGTTAACCCGAAGATAACATTGCGATATCATTCATTCTTATTACTCCTACCCTGCCTTTACAACATCAAAAATCAGGATTGTATGGTCATGCCAAAAAGAATCAGTACTTTTGGACACCAAACTAAAAGTAATTACAATGAATAAAATCATTCTTATTCTGATTATCGCAAGCATGTTCTTCACAAAAGGATATGCCCAGCAGGCAGAAGTCCTTACGTTGGGAGTCTTCCACTTCGAATTTCCCAATCTGGATGTGCAACAAGTATCCGAAGAAGACCAGATAGATGTACTATCTCCTCAATATCAAAGGGAGATAGAGTTAATATCCAAGAAACTGGCACAATTCAAGCCGGATGCCATTGTCATTGAATGCCCTTTATACAAACAGTCAGAGATAGACTCTCTCTATAACTCATACCTTACCGGCAAGCATGAGTTGAACAGAAACGAAATTCAGCAGTTAGGTTTCAGAATAGCCCGAATGTGCAATGCCAAGATATACTGTGCAGATGCTTGGGGAGCACACACTACCCACATAGAGAAACTGCTGGATAATGATGAAAGTAATGAATATATGGCTTTTGAAGAAAGTTTCTCGAACTCTCCCGACTCTGCTTTATACTATGAAGATGAACCCATCTTCAAACAGCAGGGAATACTTGCACAACTGATACATCTCAATGATCCGGTACGTATCAAGAAAGATTTAGGAAACTATCTTATCAAGCATTTCAAGTATGAATCCGTCAAAGGCGATTATACCGGAACAGATTTTGAATCCGGAAGATGGTTCAACCGGAATCTAAGGATACTCAGGAATATCCAGCGGATTCCCGATGCCGCCGGTAAACGAATACTGGTTATTTTCGGCGCAGCGCACATGAACATCCTGAACTATCTGCTTGAATGTTCGCCCGAATACAAACTACTGAATATAAACGATTACCTGAAGTAAATATCTGCTTCTTCTATTTTATCGGAAATGAAAACTTTGGCGGTCTAATCGTAGGGCCGCCACCAAAGTCACCGCCGCCACGATTATCAAACACCGCACTACGCAGAATCTCGTATATTATTCCGCCTACATCCAACCCCAGCTTAAACTTCTCGAAGCGATAATAAGGTATCACAACGGGAGCCGTCTGCCAACCTCCACGCATGGCATCGTAATAGCGCTGGGCACCGACCTCCACACCAAAACGTTCGGACATATCAAGAGACATCGTAGCACCATAACTATTAGTGCTCATCCCATAAGAATTACCGATATCATACGAACCGAAGACATTGAAGGCAACCCGGTCGGAGGCACGATAAGTCAGCCTGCCCGCAGTACTGAAAGCTTGCCCGGTGATGTGAGACATATTTATCTTCATGGCATTGGCACGAAGTTGCAATGATAGCCGATCGTTAAAGATATGCTGATATCCTAACGAAGCATTATTGAAACGCCCGATGCCCGGAACACTGGTCTGGCTTCCGGAACCGAATACCGCTCCATGGGGAAATTGCCTTAATACGCCTCCTGTGCTATAATCGCCCCGGAATAGCGGAGAAGGATTTATATGATAAGGTATACGGAGTTCCTCTTTCAAGGAGAAAGAAGGTAAATCACCTAACTGTATAGGATTTATCAAAGGGTATACGGTCTTTTCGGGAAGCAGGTTGACGGATGGAAGCTGAAATGCAGCTTTCGGCTTTATCAACATGCTATCAAGAGTGAAGCGTGTACTATCTTCCTGTGCAGAAAGCAACTGCAAACCAGAAATGAACAGAAAAAATAATCCCCAACGAATTGGGAGCCAAGATATGCCAACCCTGCGTGTCATAATCTACCTCCTTTGTTTTTTACGGACTCTGTATACAAAAATAGTAAAAGCCTATCTGAATAACAAATAGTTGAGCACATTTCATCTTTGCCAGCAGGCTTTTTTAACGCAAGGGGAATTGTAGCGTAAATTCACTGTAACTCCCTTCCATACTTTCTACCTTCACCATACCACCGTGAGCACTCACCACCTGCAACACATAATTCAATCCTAACCCGAAACCTGATGCACCCGTCTTACGACTGCCGGAAGCAACCCTCTCGAACTTATTGAATATCTTATGCTGTTCGCTCAAAGGAATACCAATACCGCTATCATGCACTCTAACAATGGTTTCATCCTCCGTCTTTTTACCTGAAAGAATGATCAGAACCTCTTCATTAGAGTACTTGACGGCATTGTCCACCAAGTTAGAAAGTATCTCATGCAGACAGAAAGCATCCGCATAAACACTACATCCTTCTTCACAATCTATATCGAAATGAATCGTCTTCGCTGCTTTCAACTGATACTTTTCTGCTATATCCCGTAACAACGGCCTTAAGGCAACTTCTTCTTTATGTAGTTCCAATTCCCCACGATCTATCTCTGTCAGCATTACTACGCGATTGGAAAGTGTCAGCAGATGTTCGCACTCATCTCCCATCACTTGCCTGTAACGGGCCAGCTTCTCAGGCTTATCCGCCAGCTTACCACTTGCCAGGATATGTGCTCCCATCATGACAGACTGCAACGGTGACTTCATATCATGTATCATGGAGTAAGTAAAGTCCTTCTGAAACTGCTCCAACCGACGCTGTGCCCGCAACATACGTATCTGAAAGAAAACACAGAGAGATACGAAAAGGAAAGCAATAAGCAGCGGCACCTGCATATACCATGTGGTACTCATAATAGTACGTTGTGGTGAACGAACCACAGCAAAGATGCAACTCGTACTATCCTTATCCAACGGAAACAACCGGGTAGTAATATCCCCGAAGTCAACAGTCGGACTACCTGTATAAAGTACCAACTCCCGGGACGGATACCTGATCCAACGGATATCCGCCCTATCCGGAAAGCCTGTTTCCAAAAGCTGTTTCCTGAAAACACTGTCGGCAAACTGCAAGGAGAACGGAATGGGCACACGGCTACGCAGACTAATCGTATCCTGTATATCATAAGCCATCTTTACGCGGAAATCTTCATCAAACTTATTGTAAAGATGTCGTATGACACTCAACTGTACCCGGTAACGATAACCTTTCTCCAGATATACCTTATAAAGTTCATTCATCATACGCCTCGGATAAGGGAGAAATTCTCCCGGTGAACTATCCCAATTAAAATCAGGATTAGCCTTAGTGAAAAGCGGATACCTATGTAAGTCTGCCTCCCGGTAGAAAGCCTCTTCCAATTGCTCCTCCGCCTGATACCGTATCTTTTGAGATGTAATATAATACAAATATCCCGACCAGACAGCCAGCAACAGGAATACTCCAACCAGGCTGACTATAGAAATTGCTTTAAGAGAAATAGGCCTGCCTGTACTTCCTTGCCGGATTTCTGCTTTGGCATGTGCCAGAGTATCATTGGTTCTCTCAAAGAGTACGTTGCTTTGTGCCTCTATCTCTTGCCAGTTTTCTGTGGTTATCAAGTTCTTCATCCGGCTGACGGGATGTTTCATTTCTTCGGCCAACGTATAAAAGTCCTGTTGTTGTTTCTGCAAGTCGTGCCGTTGACGGAACACCGACTTCATCTGCACAATCAAGGCATAGACAGCCGTACCCAGCAATAGCCATGTAATGAATGACAGTAACAGGAGTCTCTTCTCCATCTCCTTGGCAGGGAAAGAAAGAATGACACGGACAGCCTCCCCACGGGATTTAAAGGTAAAAGCAGTTTCGGAAGTAACAGCGGCAAAGTTACGGATACTTACCTGAGGATTGGTACTTGCCAGCACCTCATTTGTATTTACATTAATTCGCTCCACGGTCAGTGTTCCATCCATGTCTAACTTCCGCAACTTATTGTGCAACACGCTATCTATGGTGGCTAACGGAATTTCTTTTATTCCATACACCCGTTGCAAAGCCTGTGCCACCTGCTGGGAAGTACGCTTATTCCTTTCATTCCCATCAATCCGCTTGTATTTAGGATTGGGTGCATACGCTATGATAGCTATTGAATTATCAGGATAAGGAAGGTTGTTCACCAAATTATCCACTGTCTCCGTGAAAGACATCCAAAAACACTTGTTTAGTAACTTCTCTGCTTCCTGCATCTGTGCATGGAAAGCATAAAGCATTCCACCCAACTGTATCAACACAACAGCAATCAGACTCACAAGTGAAAGAGAGATGACAGTACGTAATTTCATCTTATCCGTTTATATTCGCCTGCAAAAATAGCAAATAACTATGGATCGCGGAGTAATGTATTACTTTTTATATGCGATGAGAATGCGTTCTTTCCAGCCAATGGCAAGGTACGATGAAAAGAAACGAACGGAAATCAGCATCTCACTGATTAAAAGAGGAATATAAAAATACATACAACTCTAAAAAAATACAAGGAAAGCTTTCCAGAATTACAAAGATATCGTTAACCTAATGATAACATTACGATAACATTCATCCTCATGCCCCTGCCCTATCTTTGCAACATCA
>OHGT01000257.1_pt1 | contig 45527 bp, 31 predicted proteins | sample 1567861 | NCBI WGS metagenome assembly OHGT01 (sample SAMEA3879533, study PRJEB24766) | human gut metagenome | biome: human-associated habitat; feature: feces | place: USA | collected 1985/1987 | reverse complement strand
TTATTGAACAACGGGTGATAGACAACCGTTTGCAACTGAACGGTTCTCTTAATGCCCGCCGTGTAAACGAAACTTGGGGTAACGATGGCATGTTTGATACTGCCCTTGGCATGAATCCCACTATGCCGCTATATGATGATAATGGCAATTACTACCAACCTTCTTCACCTACAGGAGCGAAAAATCCCGTAGCTGAATTAAGAGACATCGACAATAACGGTCAACGTATGTATGTATTGGGAACTGCCGAAGCTAAATTGAATATTCTCCGTTCCGATAAACACATGTTGAATACCTCTCTGAGTTATTCACTTCACTACAATGACTTGAAACAGCAGTATTTCACTCCTTCCACTTCCGGAGAATCTTATTGGAATGGCTATAAAGGCCGTGCAGAGGTGACTTACCAGAAGTGGTATACCCAACGCCTGGAGTGGTTAATCAATTATGCATTGGATATCAAAGATCATAGCATCAAAGCCGTAGCCGGTTATACCTATGAAAATTCCCGTTGGGAACGTTTGAAAGCTTCTAATAATGACTTTGCCTACGATAACATTAAGTGGCATGACCTGGGTAGCGGTAGTTTCCTCAATGCGGGAAAAGCCAGTATGGGTACAGGGCAGTCAGTAGCAAAGCTGATAGGCACTTTCGGACGCATTAACTACAACTGGAAGAACTTGCTTATGGCATCCGCCTCTATTCGTTACGAAGGTTCCACCAAGTTTGGTAAAGACCATAAGTGGGGAGCTTTCCCATCGGCTTCTCTTGCTTGGGAAATGGCGAATATGGGCTTTATGAAAAATGCTTCTCATATTGTAAAGAGTCTGAAACCCCGTATCTCTTACGGTGTTACCGGACGTTCGGATTTCGACTCTTACTTGTCATTGGCTACTTATAGCACCAAAGGCAGCTACTTCATGGATGGTCAATGGGTAAAAGGGTATGCTCCTTCGGTAAACGCCAATCCTGAATTAGGTTGGGAGAAGAGCATCAGTACCAATGTCGGAATCGACTTTGTGCTTTGGAATCGTTTGAGAGGTTCTATCGATTGGTTTGATCGCCAGTCTAAAGATCTGCTTTATAATTACACTGCACCTCAACCCCCATTTGTATATTCCACCATTTTGGTAAATGTAGGTACTACACAAAACCAAGGTATCGAAGTTGCCATAGACGGAGATATCTTTAAAGGCACTAAGGTAGAATGGACTTCGGGTATCAACTATTCTTATGGAACCACTAAACTGAAAGTACTTTCCAATAATATGTATCAGGCTTCATACGTCGATCTGTATCAGAAACCGGGTGTGGGTTCGAGCGAATATTTCTTCCGTGTACAGGAAGGTGGCAAGGTAGGACAGTTCTACGGTTATGAGTACGCCGGTGTAGAAGACGGTAAGATGATGATTTATACTGACCAGGGAGAGAAAGTTCCTGTAACCGAAGCCGATGTAAAATACAAACGCTATATTGGTAACGGAACGCCGACATCTTACGCTTCATGGAGCAATACACTGCGTTACAAGAATTTTGATCTCAATATCTTTATCCGTGGCGCTTTCGGCTTCGATATCTTCAACATGCGTAAGTATGGTATGGGCTTGCAAGGTTGTGGCACGGACAATGTGCTGCGTGACGCTTATCTCAAAGATAAGGACATCGTCACCGGTGGTGGTGTAATCTCTTCCTTCTTCCTCGAAAAAGGCGATTATGTGAAGTTGGAGAATGTAACATTGGGCTATAACTTCACTCCGAAACCCAATAAAATACTGGAAGGCATGCGTGTATTCCTGTCTGCCAAGAACCTCTTTACACTGACTGGTTACTCCGGCAATGATCCCTCTATTGTTTCAGTCAACGGTTTGAAACCCGGTGTAGATACTAATAGCGCCTATCCGGTGGCAACACAGGTGAGTGTGGGTGTAACTTTGCGGTTTAAATAAGATGTCGAATCATTCAATAACAAGAATATATGAAATACATAAAATATAATTGGCTATTACTAGCCTTACTGAGTTTCTCTTTGTCGTCTTGTTTCGATTTGGAAGAAGAGGTCTTTGACAGAGTAGATTCCAAGATATATTATCAAGACGAGAATAGCGTGAAAGGTGCGGTGGCTTCTATCTATGAGGTGGGAACCAAGAGTAATACTTCTGGTATCTTCAGGAATTTTCAGCCGATCAAGTAGCTTGGCGCTCGTGGAACGGTGGATTGTGGGGATATGATGAGGCTGAGAAGTTTGTACTCTCTACCCAGAACTGGACTCCGGACTCTAAAATCATCCGTAGTACTTGGGAGACGGCATGGAGTACTATCGGACTATGTAATACGTTAGTTGCTGATCTTGAATCGCTCAACGCTTCCTCCCTGAAAATGACCGACGAGAAGATGAAAGCTTACATCGGTGAAGTACGTACTCTCCGTGCATGGGCTTACTATAACATTTTCGAGATTTGGGGTGGTGCTTTGCCGCTGAATATCTCTACAGGTACGGAAGTTCCTCCCAGTGCCGACCCTGATTTTGATACCGGTTGCAAGAAGATATACAGCTTCATTTTAAGTGAACTTGACGCTTGCGTCAACGACTTGACCAAGAACAACGTGAACCGTATGAACCAAACTGTGAACCGCATGATTAAAGCCCGTCTGCTATTGAATGCAGAGGTGTTTATCAAGGAGAATCATTACAGCGAGTGTGCTACCCTTTGCCAGGAGATTCTGGACAATAAGTATGGTACTTACTCCATTGCCAACGATTACAGGAATATTTATTCCATCAATAATACCGAGTGCTCCGAAGTAGTGATGGCGTTTGCTTACGAAGTAGGTCAGCTTAATGGCGGATGGATGCGCGATATGCCTTTTCTACCTTATAATATATGGGATTACTTCAACGGTACTTACCAGCAAAGCCCGTGGAACTGTGTTTGTCTGGCTCCTTCGTTCGATAATTCCGGTAACGTGCTTACCACCGGTGGTACCGACAATCCGAAGTGTTTTCTTGATGCTCCCTACAACGACAAACTGGGTGCTGTGTACGAACGTTACGACAACCGTGATATCCGCAAACAGAACTACGTTTTTGACGAGAAAGCAGGCAACTACAAAGGTATATTCCTGAAAGGTGCCCTGAAAGCCAACTATGGCAAAGGTGATGCCGTGAAAGCCGATGCCGACCGTGACGGACAACCCATTGTCTATGTAGACCAGGTAGGTACGTTCATGAACAAAGGCCGTAATCTCGAAACTGTAATGTCACCCCGTTGGGGCGAAACCACTTCGGGCGTGCGCTTGGTGAAGTACCCGGTTTATCCTGCCTCTATGGGTATCGACTTCCAAGATATTGATGAAGTGGAATTCCGTCTGAGCGAAGTAGTGTACATGCTTGCCGAATGCAAGATGCGTGCCGGTGATGCCAATGGTGCTAAAGAACTGGTGAACAGTGTGCGCCAGCGTTACTTCTCCGCTTCCGACTGGGCGAAAGTAAAAGATGAACCCGGACGTGGCTTTACTGCTTTCGATATGGACTGGATGCTGAGCCAGTGGGGACTTGAGTTCCTCTCCGAAGGTCGCCGTCGCCGTACTGACCTGCGTCGTTTCGATAAGTTTACCCAAGGTCAATGGTGGTTCTTTGGCCGTGCAACCGAAGACGGCAAGCAGCTACCTGCCACCCGTGACCGCAAATACGAGTGGTACCCACTCCCTTCATCGGCTTTGCTGGTAAACAAGGGACTGGTACAGAATCCTAATTATAATTAACTCTAATCCCGATTATCCATGAAGAAAAATATACTTTCCTTACTGCTGTTGATGCCCTTGCTGGCATTGCTGGGCAGTTGTGACAGCAAAGAAGAAATTGTGTTCGACCATGAATTGCCACAGTTCGAACTGAAGCAAGATGCCATATTGCTTGAGGTGATAATGCCTCAAGGCACCAAGGCAGACGAGAAAATCTATATAGCCGGTGCCTTCAATGGCGGTGAAGAGGCTGTAGGACAAACGGAGTGGCAGTTGGAGAAAGCTGCCGATAGTGATGTGAAGTGGGGCATCTACCTGCTGCCTGCCACCTTCAAAGGTGGTAAGACACTTGCCGACGGTTTCTACTTTGTATCGGACAAACAAGGCATAGAGCGTACGGTGAAAAACGAAGACGCGTCTCATGTGCTGAATGTAGGTGTGGGTACTCGTACCAATGTCATGGTATCCCGATGGGCTTCCTATTTTGAAGAAGAACCGGGTGAAGTAAAACATGACGGTTATGTGGTCTATGTAGAAGATCATACCAGTTGGGATGGATTGGCCCTCTATGGCTGGGGTGATGCAGAGTTTGCCGGAGGCTGGCCCGGAATGCAAGTTACCGGAACGCAGAAGATAGGCAAGGTTACCTACAAGTATTTCGATACGGGTGAGGCAAATAAAGGTTTGGAGGTCAATCTGATATTCAATAATAACAATGGTGGCAAGCAATTCGATGGACCTAAAGTTCCTTTGAATCGTGATTACTATTACTACATCACGGATACCAGTTGCGATGAAGTTGTGCCGAGTACTTATACTGGTTTCACAGTCTATATAGAAGACAATACCGGCTGGGACGAGATAGCCCTCTACGGCTGGGGAGATGCAGAGTTTGCCGGTGCTTGGCCGGGCATGCAGGTTACGGGAACGAAGAAGATGAAAGGAGTAACCTACAAATTCTTCGATTTGGGTAATGATGCTACCGGACTGAATATCAATTTGATTTTCAACAACAACAATCATGGCAAACAGTTCGATGGCCCTAACGTGACGGTGGATCGTGATTTTTACTATCGTCTTTCCGAATCGGGTGTCGAAGAAGTAGACCCTAATGCACCGAAGCCGGAATAATAAGAAAACGCTAATAAAAGAATAGCATGATAAAGTTTAGAACCTATATCCAAGTGATACTTCCCGCATTGTTACTGCACCTCTTTACGGGGTGCAGCAGCAACTCCGGTAGTGAGCCCGATGTACCGTTGCCTGCCGAAGCAGGCAATGAAATGGTAATTTACGAGGCCAATCCCAAAGTCTTTGCCCGTACCAATGCCTTGAATGCTATTTCGGCACGACTGGACGAGATTCAGAACCTTGGTGTCAATGTACTTTGGTTGATGCCTGTGTATGAACAAGGCATGAAGAATGCCATCGGCTCTCCCTATTGCATTAAAGACTACAAGAAGCTGAATGCCGATTACGGTACGCTGGACGATTTGAAGTCGCTCGTTACCAAGGCGCATGGCAAAGGAATGCGTGTACTGCTCGACTGGGTGGCAAACCATACATCCTGGGATAATGCCTGGATTCAGAACAAATCTTGGTACACTCAGGATGCCGGTGGAAATATTATTTCCCCTGAAGGTATGGGATGGGCGGATGTTGCCGACTTGAACTATGGAAATGCCGACATGCGCTCCGCCATGATAGAAGCCATGAAGTACTGGGTAGAGACAACTGATATAGACGGTTACCGTTGCGACTATGCCGAAGGTGTACCCGATGACTTTTGGAAACAAGCCATCAAGGAGTTGAAAACGATTAAAGGCGATGATCTCCTGATGCTAGCCGAAGGCGGAAAAGCAGCCTTGTATGCCGATGGTTTCGATATAGTCTACGGTTGGAGCCTCATACCGAAATTGCAAGATGTTTTTGCCGGAAAGGCTGCATTGTCTGCACTTTACGAGGTGCATCGGCAGGAATATCAAGGCGTACCCGCAGGCAAACAACGCTTGCGCTACACCACCAACCATGATTTAGCCTCCGAGAGTTCCCCATTGCAAGCTTATAAGAATGAACGTGGCGCAATGGCTGCTTTTGTACTCGCTGGGATGCTTGATGGCGTTCCACTCATTTACAGTTCGCAAGAGATAGCCTATCCACAGCCCCTTTCCTTCTTTGGATATCAGGTTATGGACTGGAATTCAAACCCTGCTTGTCTCAATGAATACAAGCAATTGATGAAAGTCTATAAAGCCTCGGCAGCGTTGCGGGGTGGGACACTCAAGACCTATGAAACGGGTAAGGTAGCTTCTCTCTATCACTCTGCCGGAGAAAAAGGGCTGTTCGTCATGGTAAATACCAGCAACGAAGCTCAAACCGTCAAAGTACCGATAGAGCGTACCGGCGACCGGGTAAAGAACTTGCTGAATGGTGAAGTGACTACACTGCCCACAGCATTGATACTGGAAGCATATCAATATTTCATTTGGGAAAAGCAATAAATACGTGAGTTAGATGAATTTACAACTAATATGCGGAGTAACTTAATTCCCCTCCTCCTGGGAGGAGGGGTGCCCAAGGGGCGGGGTGGTAGAGAATACATAACAAATATAGTATCTTTTTATAGGTACTTATCTTACCTACCACCTCCCCCTGCGGGTACTCCTCCTCCCAAGAGGAGGAGAATTAAGTTGCTCTGATAATTCCCCTAATTCACCTTAAACAAAATTAAGTTACTCTGATAATTCCTCTAATTCACATTAAACAAAATATAGTGATGTCACTCATTATATTTACAAATTAAACTAATAACTAACACACTATGCAAATTAAGAATATACTGTTTTCAATAGGACTCTTTTCCTTGCTTTGTGCATGCGCCCATAAACCGCACGCCCCTGCAACCACTTATACATTGCCTGCCCCCGAAGATGTGGTGATGTATCAGGTCAACCCGCGTGTATTTGCTCCGAATGCTTCTTTCAATGCAGTAGGAAGCTACTTGGACTCTATCCGTCATATGGGTGTGAACGTCGTATGGTTTATGCCCATCAATGAAGTAGGGAAAGAGAAATCCGTTAATTCCCCTTATTGCGTGAAGGACTATAAAGGCGTCAATCCCGAGTTTGGCACGATGCAAGAGTTCAAGCAATTGGTGGGCCGGTGCCACGAGAAAGGAATGAGTGTCATTATGGACTGGGTGGCAAACCATACATCCTGGGACAATGCCTGGATGGCTCACAAAGACTGGTACACGCAAGACGAAGCAGGTAACGTTGTCTTTCCTGCCGGTACAGGCTGGAAAGACGTGGCCGATTTGAACTTCGATAATCCCGACATGCGCCTTGCCATGATAGATGCTATGACCTTCTGGGTTGATAGTGTGGGTATCGACGGTTTCCGTTGCGATGCAGCCGACTTTGTTCCGCATGACTTCTGGAAACAAGCGTTGGATTCTCTTCGTTCGCGTTCCGAACGTCCGCTGCTGATGCTTGCCGAGGGAAAGAGAAAAGATCATTTTGCTGCCGGTTTTGATATGGACTATGCCTGGAACTTCCTTGAAGGCATCCGCAGGGTTTTCCTGAAAGATAGTTGTGCCACTACACTCATTGATATAGACCGTGCCGAGTATGACTCTATCCCTGCCGGAAAGAGAAAACTTCGCTTCACGACCAATCACGATGAATCGGTCAAGATGACACCTATCCGGGAATTTGGTGGAGAACGTGCCTCAATGGCGGCTTTTGTAATCTCCTCCTACCTGCATGGAGGCGCATTGATCTATAGTTCGCAAGAGGTGGGACATCCTGAGCGTATTGACTTCTTTCATTACTGCCCCGTAGATTGGTCCGCCAACTCCGCCCTACGCTGCGAATACGAAACCTTGATGAAGCTCTACAACGAATATCCCGCCATTCGTAAAGGCGAATTGAGGACATATCCCGGTTGTGATGTTTTCACCTTCGAGAAAGAAGCCGATGGGCAGCGCATTCTGGTCGTAATCAATGTGCGTGATAGCAACCAGGTAGTTACCTTGCCTGAAGCATGGAAAAATCATGTTTGTGCCAATCTCTTCACAGGTGGAAGTGAGCCTTTGACCGAATCACTGCCATTGGCACCATACGAATACAAAATACTAAAATATTAAGACGATATGAATAGAGTAAAAACCGTACTTATCGGACTGTTGCTCGGCATAGCCTTGCAAGTATCTGCCCAACAGCTCACCTCGCCCGACGGCAATCTGACGCTAAAAGTCGGAGTAAACAATGGTATTCCCACCTATCAGCTTGCTTACAAAGGTAAGCCCGTCATCACTCCCAGTAAACTGGGGCTGGAGATGGAAGAAGCTTCCCTTTCGGGCAACTTCACCCAGACCGATGCCCAAACTTCTTCTTTTGATGAAACCTGGACACCTGTATGGGGCGAATACAGTCATATACGCAACCAGTACAACGAACTGGCAGTAACCCTGACTCAACAGGATACTCACGCCCGTACCCTGCTACTTCGTTTCCGTCTCTACAATGACGGACTCGGTTTTCGTTACGAACTACCCGAACAGAAAACCATGAACTACCTCACCGTCTCCGATGAGTGTACCGAGTTCAATCTGACCGGAAATCACAAGACTTTTTGTATCCCCGGCGATTACGATACCAACGAATTTGCCTACACTACAGCTTTGTTGTCAGATATCAAAGCAGGCATGAAGGCTAATCTACGCAAGAAAGGCTACGAATCTCAGGCAACCGGCTTCACCGTGCAGACTCCCCTTATGATGAAGACTGCCGACGGCCTCTACATCAATATACACGAAGCCGCCTTGGTCGATTACTCCGGCATGCTTCTCAACGTAGACGATCAGGCTTTTAGCCTCAGCGCTCACCTCACTCCCGACAAACTGGGGAAAAAAGGCTATCTGCAACTGCCCTTCCACACACCTTGGCGTACAGTCATCGTCAGTGATGATGCCCGCAATATCCTTGCCTCCCAACTGATCTTGAATTTGAATGAACCTTGCCGTTTCACCGATACTTCCTGGATTAAGCCCCAGAAATTTATCGGCGTATGGTGGGAGATGTTCACGGGCGATGGCAAGACATGGGCTTATAGCGACTACTACAAAGCCAAACCCGGCGTGACCGATTACACCAAGCTCACCCCCAACGGACACCATCCCGCCAACACGGCCCACGTCAAAGAATACATCGACTTCGCTGCTGAGAACGGCATCGACGGCGTTCTCGTCGAAGGTTGGAACGAAGGTTGGGAAGACTGGGCATCTTATCGCAAAGACCGCCAGTTCCTCTTCAACAAACCCTATCCCGATTTCGATGTAAAAGAGCTGCAACGCTATGCCGCCTCCAAAGGTGTACGCATCATCATGCACCACGAAACCGCCGCCAATGCTGCCGACTACGAACGCCAATTGGATGAGGCCTTCCAGTTCATGGTAGACAATGGTTATCATGCTGTGAAAACCGGTTACGTAGGTTATATCATCCCCCGTAATGAATACCACTCTTCCCAATGGATGAACAACCATTACATCCATGTAGCCCGTCGCGCTGCTGATTATAAAGTAATGGTTAATAGCCACGAGGCAGTACGCCCCACAGGTTTGTGCCGTACCTATCCCAACTGGCTGGCTCAGGAATCGGCCCGTGGCGGAGAGTTCGAAACAATGGGTGGCAATGATCCCGATCATACCTGTATTCTGCCTTTTACCCGCCTGAAAGGTGGTCCGATGGACTATACCCCGGGTATTTTCGAGACAAGACTGTCTTATTACAACGGTGAGAAACCCAACGAACGTGTGCATACCACTTTGGTGAAGCAAATGGCACTCTACATGACCATGCCTTCTCCTATCCAGATGGTAGCCGACTTGCCTTCCAATTACGCCCGTTTTCCGGATGCCTTCCGATTCATTGAAGACGTTGCGGTAGATTGGGACAATAGCTGGTACCTAGAAGCTGAACCGGGAGATTATATCACCGTAGCCCGCAAGGCAAAAGGTAAAAACGAATGGTTTGTTGGCGGCATTACCGATGAGAATAGTCGTACGGCGACGATTCCTTTCTCCTGGCTTCCGGAAGGAAAACAATATATCGCTACCATTTACGAAGATGGCAAGGATGCAGATTGGGACACCAATCCCCAAAGCTATCGTATACGTAAGGTAGTAGTGACACCTAAGAGTGTACTGAAACAGAAATTAGCCGCCAGCGGTGGCGTTGCCATCAGCATCAAAGAGGCTGATAAAGCGGAGATGAAAGGTTTGAAAACCATCCGCTAAGGCATAAAGGCATTAAATGGAGATATACTCTGCATTTAATATTAAAGTTAACAATACGAATAGGGAGGCCGGGAGGTTTCCCTATTTTTTTGTGTTGAGAGATTCATTCATCACTCGCATACATGCGCGCAGACGCGTATTTCCTTAACTTTTTCTTTAGACCTTGTTACACACATTTTTTTTAATTGTGGCTTTATAGCGACAAAACAATCCTGAATATTGAATTCATGAAGAAGGGTGGTTATAATATCACCCGCAAATTACAAACTTGCCAAATGTAAATTAAGCATATATTAAGATTTATTCATAAATTTGCATTTTAATAATTTATTTGAGAAAGATATGACTTACGATATACCTATAATGGTTTCTGAAGCAACCGGAGTCCTCAAGTCTCTGATTGCGATCCCTTCTCTTAGTCGCGACAAAGAAAAAGCGGCAGACTACCGGCAGAATTATATTGAGTTGCAGGGTATGGTAATCGGCCGTAAAGGTAATAATGTCCGGCACCTCAGCCCGATGTTTGATTTGAATAAGCCCAACGAGAGTTACAGTAATTAGGAATTGTTTGCAGAAATACAAAAAACATATCTCTTGCGAAATCAAAGCACGTTTTTCCCGTTTGAACTCTTCTTACGTGGAAGAACGACATCCGATAGTGCAACGCGCATATGAAACTACTGGACGGAGCAACAATTCACACCTGATTTTTATAAACAATCCGATATAATATCATTCATAATGAAAAACGTCTTTTTACAATTATCAATCATAGGTATACTATTTATATTTGTACCGACCGGAATGAAGGCCAATACTGCTCCGGATTCCATCCACACACTGAAACACGTCATGAAAATACACGTTGCTGTTCCGGACAGCGCCTTGAAGTTGCTGGATGTAATGGAAAACAGAAAACTGGAAAAACCATGCCTGATAAATGCCCAACGAAGTTTGTCATATTCACAAAAAAGGCAGCCACAAATGAGTGTGAATTACGCCTTGAAGGCCCTTCAGGATACTGCATTGCGTAGCGAACGACTGTATTACTTGCAAACCATGTCATGCATAGCCGCTGCATACCAACGATTGGCAAACTACGAACAAAGTATCCATTACTTAACGGAAGGCATCCAATTCTCCCGAGAAATCGGACATAAACAAACCGAGGCCGATTTCTTGTTTACAATGGGAGAAAACTATTATGCATTAAACCAAAGACAAGAAGCATACGATTGTTTCGAACAAGCCATCCAGCTACTGGAAAATGAAAAGGAATTCCGTATGAAACCTACCCTCTCTTATTTCTACGGACAATTGACCAACTATCTGGCCGGAGAACAAAAATATAATGAAGCTATTGCCATCTCTAACAAACGGGAAGATCTTATCAACCAAATGAAAAAACAAAAAGGTATTCCACAAGGTTACATAGACCAACAGCTAAGCTACCTGTATATCAAGCAAGCCTATCTCTATGCCCAATTGGGAATACTACAAAAGGCCTCAACGCATTTTGAGAAATTCTCTGCGACTCGATACTCAAAGCATAAAGCTGCTCACATAGACATCACAGCCTACCGACTGGCAATGAAGCAGTATAAACAAATTATAGATTATTACCAAAAAACAGACCTAACCGAACTGACAGCAGATACGATAAGCCAGGAATTCATCGGAATATTGAGTAACTTGTCGGAAGCACACAGGGGAATGAACGACTTTCAGAAAGTTCTCCAATACCAACAAAGAATGCAGGTAATAGAAGACAGCCTGAACGCCCGTAACTGGAAAAATGAAGTGGCAGAACTGGCCACTATCTATAAACTGCAAGAAAAAGAATGGCACATCCGTCAGAAAGACGAACAGTTGCGCAACTCTTTCATCATTCAGACCTTGTTGGGGTGCGCCTTCGCATTGGCTTTGGTTTTATTGTGGCTTGCCGTACGCCATATAAATACCATCAAAAAGAAAAACCAACTTATAGCAGGCAAATTGGACAGCCTGATGTCGTATGAAGAGGAATTGGAAAAACTGCACAGGCAAATAGACGAAAGTAAAATATCGGTAGCAGAAGAACAAGAAAGGGAAGATTCCATCAATAAAGATTTGTTCAGAAAAATGGAACGTATTATCAAAGATGAAAAACTTTATCTGATGCCCGAACTAGTAAGGCAAGATATGTTAGCACGGCTCTCTGTTGACAAAAACCGCTTTGCCCAAATGCTACAGGAGAACACCAACATGACCTTCTCGCAATATCTCACAGATTTGAGATTGAAACATGCCTTGACAGAATTGAAGCAACATCCCAATTATACCATACAGGCCATTGCCGAGGTATCGGGCTTTTCAAACACCCGCCATTTCCAGCGCCTGTTCAAGGCAGCATACGATATGACACCCTCCGAATATAAGAGGCATATACAGGGAAAGCAGCCCTTGGAGCCTCCTACGGACTAATTGTCGCCCACTTTTTGACCAAATGTCAGTAGTGCATTTCAAACGTCACCATCCTCCATATAAAATGTTATTACATTTGCAGACAACATTTATCTGTGACAAGGGTGGTGAAAACAAGTTCAAAGGCTATACTCAAATCTGGTCTTATTTATTTAATATACTTCTTGCTGGCAGGAGGCTTCCTGCTTATGACAGGAGGCTGCGATGATAAAGACAAAATAGAAGAGGAGATTCCGGAAGTCTCACCGGAATCCCCCGACAAGTTCGTGTATGTTATTTTTCCCGTTAACGCATTGGGAGACCATGCCTATAACGACCTCGTACTGGCCGGTATTCTTGAAGCGCAGAAGAAAGCCGGGTTCTATACGATGCTCTACGCCCCTATAGATATGGAAGAAGGCATACTGATGCTCAATTTGGCTCTTGACGGCATAAACTCTGCGAAAAAAGGAGAGTGCCTTGCCATCATAGCAGGTAACGAATACGAAGAGGCCACCCGGCAATGGTTGCAAGGCAAGAAACTGCGTGATGGATTTGGAGACGACGTGCTCCTGTTCGAAACAAATGGCACCGATCTGCCCATACATACCTTTCTCATCAACATGTATGGTGCATCTTATATAGCAGGTTCCATTGCCTCCCTCTTTTCATATCAGGCCGCCGTCCTCGCTGCCAACGCGCAAGATCTGTCCATACAGCGGAGCATAACAGGATTCAGCGAAGGATTTATTGACAACGGGGGGACTTCCGTATCCACTTGCCACATCTCCGACAACCATGAAGGCTATTCCATGCAGGCCCGAGCATACGAGCTGACCGACAGTCTGACCGAGACCCATCGTTTCATATATCCTATAGCCGGTGGCTCCAATCAGGGGGTATATCGCTATTCGCGCGAAAACCCTGACAAGTTCTATACTGCCGGTATGGACGTCAACCTCTCAGCATACTCCGCACATATCGTGTTCTCGACGGTGAAACATATCGATCGGGCTGTTGCGGAATACCTCACCGCATGGAACGAACAAAAGGAGTTGCCCGCTCTGCATACCACCTACGGCATAGGTAGCGGGCACGCTGATATTGCCCTTGTTGACGAATACCAATCCAGCTATAAAGACCTTGTGGAATACTACCGTCCAATCGTTAATGAAAAAGAACAGATATATGAAGAGAAACTACCCTGATATCCACCTTATATATTCAAAAACACTCCTCTGGCTGTGTTGCCTGTTCAGCCTGCTCTCCGGTTGTTCATCGTCGACAGATGAAGAGGCTACCATACCGCCCCCCGCTCCTTCGAAGGTAAACCTATACAAAGTGGCGGTCATCATGCCTCTTTCGGACACCTCCGCCAAAGAAAAGTGCGAACGCACCGTGGCATGGGCGCAGGAGACCATCTACGAGTTGACGGTTGGTGACGAGAATTGCGTACAACTGGACGTAGAGTGGTACAATGAGGATACAGAAGATATGGAACAACTTGCTATGAGGCTTGCCTACCGCGAAGACTTGTATGCCATTATCGGCCCTTACGCCTCACAGAATGTGGAAATCATAGCCCGTGAATGTGCTGTGTCCCACAAGCCGCTTATCGCCCCTACCGCTTCTTCCGCTGACCTGGTACGGTTGTATGCACAGGAGGGTTTCTTATGGTCACTGGTGGAGACTGATATCTCCCAATGTGAAACTTTGCTCAGCATTGCCTTGGAAGAGGACTGTCGTCGTATATCCCTCATCGCTTCCGATGATATCTATGGGCAAACATTCATTGATTGGTTTGCATTCCAGGCCAACGAGTTGGGCGTGAGCGTAGACAAAGTATTGAAATACACTATAGGGCAACCGGAAGCAGCCATGTGCGAAGCCTTGAGCACTTCACCTGAAGCTCTTATCTGCGTGCCGGGCAAGCCTGCGGACGTAAGAAAGATGCTTGAACAACATGACAAGGAGAGTGCTACGCGCCTGCTTTTTTCGGACAATGCCTTCCAGACTTCCGTCATTGAGTCGTGCGGTGATTTGGCAGAGGAGATAGAGGGGGTGGGTACATGTGCCGACCCGGAGACAGGCTTCGACATCGCCTATAAAGTACGCTTCGGCGAAGCACCTACCTGGGAAGCCTACCTGTACGATGCCGCTTTTTTGACACTGATGGGTGTTTACGACCTCCAGGTAAACGGTGGAACCGACCTGAACACGTCCCTGAGAAAAATGACGATATCCGACGCGAATACTGACAACCAGCAAGGTGCATGGATGCCTGGGCTGCTTTGGGTGAAAATGTTTGGTATTCAAGTTCAGAACTACACTTGCCTGAACGGAGCAAGCGGGTTGCTGGCTTTCGACAAGAACGTATATACCAACGTATTGCACAGTACCTATTGCCACTGGATGATTTACCGTAAAAACTTCCTGGTACTGGATTACCACACAACCGATGGTTCGCACCGCACCAACGCCAATCTGGCAGGCTGGAACTGGAAGAAAGAAAAGGAGCAGGAATTCGATTCGGGTCTGAAAGAGCCCGAATACCCGGCTTTGGAGGAGCGTTGGGCAGTCGTCATCGCAGCATCGCGCGGATGGAGCAACTACCGTCACCAGGCCGATGCGCTGGCTTTCTACCAACTGCTGAAAAGCCGGGGATACGATGACGATCACATCATCCTGATTGAAGAAGACGACATAGCCGGGCACCCGTCGAACTTCGATCCCGGCAAAGTGTACATCAGCCCCGATGGTACGGACGTTTACGAAGGTGCGGTCATCGACTACAAGCTATCCGAACTATCGCCTGCCGACCTCACAGACATCTTTTGCGGAAAACGTAGCGACCGCTTGCCCCACGTCGTCTCATCCGGTGAGCAGGACAATGTACTCGTGTTCTGGAGCGGTCATGGCATGCAGGGCAACCTGTTGTGGGGAGATGCCGACAACTTCAGTCACTGGCAGGCGGCAGAACTGTTCGATACCCTCCACCGCCGGCGGAAATACCGTAAGATGTTGTGGCTTGTGGAAACCTGCTATGCAGGCAGTGTGGCGAAAGCGTGCGAAGGCATACCGGGTATCATGTGTATGACAGCCTCCGGTGAATGGGAAACCTCCAAACCGGATATCCCTTACAAGAGTGTCTGGCTGAGCAACCGGTTCACCTATTCCCTGTTGTCCGAACTGACCGCCCGACCGGAAATATCCTTGCGGGAGCTTTACTACAGCCTGTTCCGCACCACTATCGGGTCGCACGTACAAATATATAATGAGAGGAACTACGGTTCCGTGTACCGTAACAACATGAAGGAATACCTGCAAAAAAGAATTGACGAATGAAAAGTAAGATAACATCCTCCGTCTTTCTAATTCTCTGCCTGCTGACATCGTGCAGCAAAGACGAGATGGAACTCCTGTTGGAAATACCGGATCAGACGGACTATCTGATAGACAGAGACGGGCACGAATTCAGCATCTCCGTTGCTTCTAACGCCGAATGGGTAGTGAGTGTCGATGCGGAGTGGCTCACCGTGAATAGGGCCGAAGGCACCGGCAATACCGATGTCACTGTCAATATAGGAGCTAATCCCGTGCCTGAACGGCGTTATGCCACCATCAGTGTCTGCCTGAAAAGAAGCGACAAGATGTTTGCCGTCAACGTGGTACAGAACGGGGCTTCGCGACTGCTCGGTATGCCGAGTGTCGAGAAGGGGGCAGGTTACAGCTATGATGTCAGTGCGGACTACTGCACGGGCATGCTCTATCAGGTGTTCGACATCACCCACATGGACTACAAGCAGATGCTTAATGGGAAGTTTTACGTGATGGACGATAATGAAGCCATGGTGGAAGAAGAATTCGTGACGGGCAAGACCGAAGAGGAGATATCGCAGCAGATCAGTGCCAATGCTTCCATCGGACTGGACCTGGTGAAGGTGTTCCAGGCAGGGCTGACCGGTAGCGTGGACTACTCCAAACTTGAGGCAAAGAGCACGCAGTTTGCCATGAGCCGCACCAAGCGCATCATTTACAGCCGCGACATTCAGTACCGGAATGTGCTTGCCGATGTCATGGCCGGCGACAAGGAACTATTTGCGGCAGGCTTCTATGTGGACTGGAAGAAGCTCCAGGACATGAATGAATCATCGGGGAGGGTAGACGAGCAAGCAGTCACCCGTTTTCTCAAGAAGTGGGGGGCCTGTTTCGTTTCCCGCTCCTGCTTAGGAGGCTCCATCGACTACGAAATGGAGATAGACAAGTCCGTGCTGAGCGAGAGCCTCACCATCGAGCTGGCATTGGAAGCGTCGTTGGCAGGTATCATCGAGGCGGACGCAGGCGGGAAATACGTGGAGACGATGAAAAAGATCAAGGAACACTACCGCAAGTATGTGCACGTGAAGGGAGGGGATGTGCAGGCGATATCTATACTCAACTCCGGGGGGAGCATCAGCCAAACCGACTATAAAGGTTGGTTGGAAAGCATCAGTTACGACCGCATGATTGTCGGTAGTGCCAATGTGGCTCTGATTGACGTGAAGCTGGTGGCGTTTACCGAACTGTTCACCGGTAAGGTGAGGGAAGAGATAAAAAGGCAGATAAACAATTGGGACAAAATCAAATGACCGGAACGAAGCCGGAAAAAAAACGGTATGGCACCATGAATGATCGATATGTTTATATAATTATTAATCAATTAAATTAAGTTTTAGTATGAAGAAAAGCAATCTTTTAGCAGCAGGCCTTTTAGTTGCCGGCATGTGCCTCAGCACATCTTGCAGCGACAATACGTTTGTAGCTGCGACACCGGACGAAGACGTTACGGCAGGTTTCGACAAGCCGACCCTCGCTTTGGTGAACGAAAGTGGCAAAGAAGTAAACAACCTTCCCGGTACTTTCGGTACGTATTACCTGGACATCAAGGCACAAGGCAAATGGAAACTGGAAAGTACGACTCCTTTCCTGGCATTGGACCAGAAATCGGGCGAAGGTCCTGCCCGCGTGAAGCTCTTGGTAGGTAGCAACTGGGGAGCGGCGCGCACAGGCGGTGTCACACTATATAGCGCCGATGTCGCTTCCACCCGCGCCGAAGGAGATGGAACCACAACCACTGTCAACCAGACCAGCAAATTTGACCCAAGTGATGTGAAAGACCTGCTCTCTTCCAACAAAGGTGCGGGATATTCCTATCAACCCTACTCCAATTACTGCTTGGGCACGCACATCCAACTCTTCAACATGAAGAGTCTGGCGGCAATAAGCGATTCGACAGGCGTGACGTTACTCACTGACGAAATCTATCCGGTAGTGGAAGAGGAAGTGACTACTGCCGATTCAGAAGAAAGTTTGTCAAGCAAGCTGTCAGTAGCTGCATCTGTCAACTTGAACTTCAACGCTTTCTCTGCTGATGTAAAGGGAGCCTACAATAGTTCATCCGGCACCAGCAACACTAAGCAGTATGCCGTGAAGCGTATGAAAAGTTATCAGTACACCCGTGAAATTGACTTTATGAACATTATCGCCATGGCAGAAAGTTCGGAAGAAATGGAAGCGAAATTGCTGGCACCGGGATTCGTAAAACTGAGAAACGACTTCACGAACAACATTAAGAAGGCGACAGCTACAACGCCCATCAACGAAGAGACTGTGAAGAAGTATTGCAAATCGTTTGTAGATGAAATCGGTCCTTGCTTTGTCAGCAAGTCGGTAATGGGTTGCGTGCTCGATTACTACATCTCCATGGACAAAAGTTTAGTGACGGACACCATGTCGGTAAGCGGTGCGCTGGATATCAAGTTCCAGACCTCGGTAAGCGTAACGGGCGACGGTGCATACGATGATAACAAAAAGAATTCCGTGAAGAATGTGGAAGCCAAGATCAACGTCCGCGGAGGCGATGTAAGCCAAGTGTCTATCCTCACCACCGGCGGCACGCTCAAAAACGAGGACCTGCTGGCTTGGCAACAAAGCATAGAGCCGAAATCGGCCGTAATGATCGACATGAAGTTGGTGCCCATCTATCTGCTCATCTCCGACCAGGCGGCAAAAACATATTTGCAGTCATATCTTGAAAGCATAGCGACGGTACCACCGAAGTTGCCGGGGGAAGAGCAAAAGCAACAGTAAGATTACCTATAGCAAGAAGGAGGAGCTGTTTTAGCGCACTCCTTCCTGCTTCACCTCATACATAGAAGTCATGATTAAGAAAAAATACTTAGCGGCAGGCATACTTGCCTTGTCGATATCAGTCGGCATCACATCATGCGGCAGTGATACGTCGTTCGTGCAGTATCCCGATGTGGAAGAGGAAGTTCCCGCAACTTCTCCGTTTACCTTGGTGGACGGTGGGGGGAATGCCGTAGACAACCTTTCTTCGGAATACGGCGAATATTTCATAAAAGTAAATGCCGAAGGTCCGTGGAAACTGGAAGTGGACAAAGATTTCTTGGCGCCACTACGCACCGAAGGCGAAGGTCCCGACCTCATACCCATCTACGTGGGATGCAATTGGAGCGAAGCCCGGCAGGGGAACATCACCCTGCACCTCAACGGAGCCGCTACCCGCAACGGTGAAAGCACCTTCACACGTGCTGCCAGCCAAAAGGCTACACCCGATATGGAAGCCGTTAAGAAAATGATTTCTTCCAATAAAGGGGCGGGCTACTCCTATCAGCCTAACTCTAACTACTGCCTGGGCACCAATATGCAGCTCTTCAACCTGGGACGCCTCGACAGTCTGCAACAGGCGATACGCTATGATCTTATCACCGATGAGTATTACCCGCAGGTGGAAGAAGAGGTGAGCACCGCTACTTCGCAAGAAGACCTGTCAAGAAAACTTTCCGTGGCCGCTTCCGTCAACCTGAACTTCAATGCGTTCGCCATCGACGTAAAGGGACACTACGGTAGTTCGTCTACCAATACGCAGGACAAGGAATATGGCGTGAAACGGCTGAAAAGCTACCAGTTCACGCGCGAAATTAACTATATGAACATGGTGGCGTTGGTGAACGAGAGACCCGAACTGAGAAACGAAGTCTATGCGCCGGGATTCATCCAGAAGGTAGAGGAATTCACCAAAGACATAAAGGCGGCAGGCAATTCGCAGACCACCATCGAGAAACTTTGCAAGGACTTCTGTAGCGAGGTGGGACCCTGCTTCATCAGCAAGTCCGTCATGGGGTGCGTGCTCGACTACTACATCTCCGTGGACAAGTCATTGCTGAAAGACGGTATGACCGCCGGAGGCGCGCTCGAATTCAAACTGAAAGTCAGTATCGGTATCGACGTCAAAGGCGAAGGGGACTATAGCCAGGACCAAAAGAATATCCTGGAGAAGACCGAAGCTAAGGTGAACATACGTGGCGGCAACGTGAACGAGGTCTGCATCCTGGCGACGGGAGGCGTATTGGAGAACGAGCAAGTGCTGTCGTGGCAACAGAGCGTGGAGCCTTCCACAGCTGTCATGATAGACATGAAATTGGTGCCCATCTACCTGCTCATCAACGACCAGACCGCCCACGATGCACTGAAAGCCTATGTGGACAAAGAAGGAAGTTTGGATAAAAAAGAAGATGATAAATAGAAGACTGCAACCGACGGTTGCCTGAAAATAAGAGACTCATAAATCAAGAATCAAAGATGCTGAAACGTTTACTCTTTCCTCTCACCCTGCTGTTGTGCCTTGCCGTCGCCACAACCTCTTGCCGCGATGATGACGACGGACTTATCGACCTGCCCGAAGAACTGGTTTCGGGACCCATCCGCATATCCGTGCCCGAAAATCCCTGGCGCATCAAGCGTGCGGCGGACTATTACGCGTTCTATGTGGAGTGTCAGGGCAGCGGCTGGATTGCCACCTGCGAATCGGAATGGCTCACCCTCACGCCTACGGAAGGGAGCGAGTCGCAGTATATACGTTTCGACGTGGGAGAGAACACGGAACCCTTTGCCCGCGTGGCGGTCATTACCATTGCCGATGCCAAGGAGCCGGACACTTACAGGGTGCAGGTACGCATCCGTCAGTCGGGCTACAACGATGAGGATAACGCCACCCTGACGGGAGATATGCAGAAAAAACACCGTATGGGATATGGGTATGACATCATGAAAGAGTATGCGTCGGATGGAAGCTATTCCGACAATCCGGTATTGGATTATGACAAGGTGGTGGAAGCGGAAGAAGCCAAAGGTATCACCATCATCTCCGAAGACCGTCGCCACTATCAGGACTTGGAGATATTCTCCGGTACCACCATCACCGAGCTGGCTGGAAAGCTGACAAGAAACATGGATAGCAAGGCTACCTTTTTAGGCTGTGGAAAGATCTCGGATACCAAGACCGACATCTACCGTAACAAGACTATCGAAGAGGTGTGCGGTCTTGTGCGCTTGAAGCAGATTATTTCCTCACGTACCATTGATATAGGTATGCTCCGTTCCCAAGCCACGAGCGATGATTCCCCGCTCTACTCAAAGGAATTCCGCAAAGCCTTGAAAGAACTTAATGAAAACAACGCCTACGCTTTTCTCAATAAATTCAGAACCCACTTGGTGGTATCTGCTGACTTGGGGGGAAGCCTCGAACTGCATACAACGATCACCCGCGAAACCTCCATCGAAACGCAGCATTCGGTCACTACCGTCACGAAGAAGGTGTTCGGAAAGAACAAAGGACAAAGCAGCCAATCATACGATACCTACCAAGGAGAGATAGGCATCGACTACAAAGCCGACTTGACTTGCGTAGGCGGAGACTCCAAGACACATGGAGTCATGCAGGCAGCAGTCAATGCGAAACGCCAGATCACCCCTGACGAGATAAAGAAGTGGCAGGCGTCGTTCAACATTGACCCCGCCGATACCGGAAAAGAGTACAATGTGGGTATGGTGGGATGCCGTCTGATACCCATATACGAGATAATCAACGACCCCGACAAGCGCAGATTGGTGCAGATTGCTTTTTCCAAATATACCAACTCACCGGAGATGGCGCCAAAGCCGGAAGATACACCGGCCCGGATAGAAATAGATATTGTACGCAAGGAATGGTTACAAAGACAAAGTTCATGTGCTTTGAAAGCAGATACCCGCAACAAAAACAGATACTTTATATTTGTAAAGGAGTATGTGCCGGCCATCCGTCGTGATGACGCCGTCATAATAGCTTACCCATTCATCGAAGAGAAACCATACTTTTATTGCGGTGTTTTCATAGGCGATGCGGATAACCATCCGGGTGCAGTACGCTGGTTGGGCAATAATTGCCTCTATGAGCCCAACGATTCTGTCAGGTACGACAATGCCCAATTTGCGCATTTGTTCGACGCAAATAGCAAATCGCTGAAACAATTATATTTCTATAACGCTGCCGTACAGATAATGCCCCCAAAACAAAACAACAAATACATCGTAGAAGATAGTATACATTCGATAACCTCCGTACACCCTCTTCGGGCCTCATCTAAAAAGATAATATATAGCGCAGGAGACGACGAGAACGACAAGCTCTATTTAATCAAGGTAGGTCCCTTGATGTGGTTCGAAGCCAGTTATAGCCTGCAAAAGAGAGATATTATAGATAGTACAGATTATGCTCCTTTCAATAAGTCCGAAGGTGCCAATAAATTTCACATGTGCAAGCCAACGAACGATCTATATCAAGCATTTTATTGGTCCGACATTAATCATTATCTCCCCACTGACAATCAGATAAACAGTCTGATGAAAGTATGTAACGGAAACGAAAAGGTTCTTTTCGAACTAAATCCCGGCAATCTAAGCAATTTATTAGGACTAAAATGGGGCAAAGGGGCTTTTCGCCATTTATCCGGTAGTTCTTATGATAAATTTGACACGGAAGCTATTGTCTTCCCCATTCGGGACATGACCTCCAAACAGGATTCCCTTCTCGATATTGCCAGAATAACCAAATCAGGAAGAGCCAGCCGGATATCCATGAAAGATTATCAATTAGCAACGATAGGTTCCACCGATTGTGCTACCTTGCTTTTACCGATTTATATGGTAGCTGAAACTTTTGATTAACAAATAACGCCAACAAAACCTTATGAAAATTCTTAAGCTGCAATATATCCTTATCCTGGCTGTATTGACTGCCTGCCAAGATGAGAGCTTTCAAGTTCCAATGGAGGAGAATGAAGTTCATATCGCAACGGAAAATGAGATTCTCCTGAAACGCGGATATTCTGATTACACTCTGACGGCAGAGAGACTGGCCGGATTGGAAGGATGCCGCATACGGACAAAGGAAGGTTTTGTATTCCTGTCCGATTCTATCGTACGGAGCGGCGAGCCACTCACCATCGAAGTGGAGCAAAATCCTTATCAAGAGGAACGCCTCGGCAGGCTTGACTTCACCGACCGGGAAGGTACAATAGTCCGCTCTTTCTCCTTGCGTCAGGCAAGCAGTCTGACGCAGACAACGGGGGAAGCCTATTCGGGAGCCTTGATACGCTCGTATGGTGTGGGCTATGGTTACGATGCTTTCGGTGAATATGCAAGCTACAACAGCGTGCGCGACCAAGTGATAAGCCTGCCCGCCCTGCGCCTGTACGAACGGGAGAACAAGACCTCGTGTATCGTGGATGACCTCGCGCCCGACATGGCAACCACCATCTTGGAAGGAAATGACAGTCAGCAACTACTCAAATCGCTCTCCGCCCATGCCGGATTGGGACTGGATGTAGGTTTCTTTCAAGCACATGTGAAGGTAAGCTATGCCCACAGCGACCTCAAAACCAATGCTTACTCGTTCTGCACCATTATGAACAACTACAAAGCCCTTTCCCGGCACACCGATCCCTACAACCTGGTAGAGATAGCACGAAACAATCCTAAGATATTGACCGAAGGCTTCCGGAACTGTGTGAACAAAATCAGTGATGCCATTGAGAAAGACAGGCTTGACAAGGCTATAGAATATACAGATGAGCTATTCCGCATTTATGGTACCCATATCATCTATCATGCTGATTTGGGTGGAAAACTGGAGTTCTGCTCCACCTTCGAGCGTGCCGCCTTAGACAGCAAGACAACGCTTTCCGTAGCCGCCGAAGCCTCATTCCTCAACATGTGTGGATTCAAAATGGAAGAGGGACAGACCAATACTTACAGCCAGACATCGACCCGCCAGTCGCGCAGCATCTCGGCACGTGGAGGAGATGTGACCTACATAACGGAAATCATCAATTGCGAAAAAGACGTGCTTGGCGACAATATTGTAGACAAATGGTATAAATCCATCCGTCTCGATCTTCAAGACCCCGTAAAGAACAATGTGGAACTGATAGACTTCAAGCTATTCCCCATCTACGAGTTCATAACCGATGAAAAAGCGCGGAACTTCGTCTTTACACAACTTGGCATAGAGATTCAGTATGAAGACGACATGTTCCCGAAAGTGTACGACAAGAAATACCGGCAGATCGACTGCCAGAAGCTCATAACGGATGATATGAAATACCATAATCAATGGTGGTTGGAATATCTGAGAGCCGATGACCAGGCTATCGTAGAGACCATATCCGAATATATATGGATAAAGGGAAAACAATATGCGCTCCGTTCTTTCTACCCCATCATATCGGGAGAGGTGCGGAACGAAGGACTTGCTGTGACAAGCGATTCGCTCTACCGTATCCTATGGAAAGACTTGGAATGTACTTTGACACCTATAGGGAAACGAAGCGAATATCCCACACTTTATTACAACGCCGGTGACTTGGATATTACCCCCACCGACAGCACAGAAACCTATTCGACCGACTATGTATTAAGGCAAACAATTTTATACAGTTTGGGAAAAGAGCTTCGATTGTTCTATAAATACGGTCCGTATATGTTTGTGGCAAGTCCTAGTAGGTGGTCGGGTAACCCGATGGTAGCTTTCGCCGACAGGCCAAAGGATTGGGAGATATTTACACAAGAAAAGACACTGAAGGATCTGGAAGAATTACACCGGAAATACAACATTAAGGAAAGAGATTCCAACAGGCAAAGCGGATTGGAATATTCCAGCAATTATATCATTGGCAGGAACAGTGCTAACGAACCTGAATTAATAACCATGACATACAATAAGACAACCGAATGCAGCACATCGGACGAGGTAGCAAGCGGAACCGGGTTTCTTTATATGCGCAGTTCCTCTTTCCGCTATTGACGCAACAAACGAACTGGCATGCGAAACAATCTGAGTATAAAGGATAAAAACTATCAAATAACCAACATCAAAAGAATAATTAGTATGAATACAGAAAATCACTTGAAAACAGCATCCTCCAAAGAGCCATACACGGCTCCGGCCATAGAGATCATTCCGTTGGAAACCAGCGAACCGGTGATGCAAGGCAGTTTCTCGGTGCCCGGCTACGGCGACGGCAGCATGTTCCCTTCTTCTTCGGCCCACAACCGTGGAAGAAATGCCTCGACCAGCGAACTGGAAGACCTAATAAATGATATACTGACTATAGAAAACTGACAATCTAAAAAAATACTCAAAGTAGAATGAGAAAGTTCATTTACCTGTTCGCGATGATGGCCGGACTGGGCATCGCCTCCTCCTGCACGGAGAACGAAGGGGCAAGAATGAGAGAACTGCGTACAAGAAGCATCAGTACCGCAGCATCCGCCAGCGATAACACCGGCAACCCGGACGCAACTCCCGATGCCAACCGTCCAAGCCCCGACACGCGCATGGCGTATGAGGACAACAACGAGGCAGGCATGGCCCTGAGCTGGCAACCGACAGACGCCTTCAAAGGATTCTATACCACACCGCACGTGCAGGAAGTAGTGGGACAGGAAACATCCGCCCTGTTCACCTATAGCGAGGCTTCCGCAGCCGGTGACAACGCTCGCGCCCGGTTCACGGGAAACGTTGCCGAAGATGTGGATGCGAACACCTCTTTCAACCTCTTCTATCCTGCTGCCCGCAGCACCGGAAACACGTGGTCGGAAGCCCAAGCCTCCCTGACGGGGCAAGTGCAGAACGGCAACAACTCCACCGCCCACCTTTCCACATACGACTACATGCGTGCCACCGGTGTCACCGGAATAGAGACCTCTCTCGTTCCCTTCGAGCATCTGCTCGCCATTATGCGCTTCGACCTCACGCTGGAAGGCTACGACCCGAAAGCTGACGGCGAACCTTGCCTCTTCCTGCTCCACTACGAAGGCGAAAAGCCTTTCTACGAAACCCTTTCCGCCTCCACCGCCGCCGGCATCGCCGACAGCCGGACGAGAAACCTAAGTGTCGGATTGGAGAACATAGAAATCCCCTCGCAAGCCACGGAAACCCTGCCTACCAACGGGTTGCGCGTCTACTTCATGATGGTTCCCACCACCTTGCCGGCAGGCGAACTTACTGCCACTGTGGTTTGCCGAAACGGCACGCGTTACGTGAAGACGCAAACGCTCTCTTCTGAAGTCACCTACGAGGCAGGCAAACGCTACCGCGCCATGAACTTCAGCCTCAGCAAAAGCGGTGAGGAAATAATAGAATATGATGATCCTCATGCTGTAACTCCTATGGAGTATAATGGAAGCGGAACTGAAGCAGATCCGTATATCATTGAATCTACCGAAAATCTGCAACAACTGATACAGTATGTCAACAGGGACGATTATGCCGGGAAGTATTTCCGGTTAACCAAGGATATCTTAATCAATTCCGACAAATGGAGCCCGATTGGCGGGCACAACAATGAAACCGGGGTAGACGGTAAATTCTTTTACTTCAAAGGACATTTGGACGGGGACGGGCATATAGTCAAAGGAGTCATGAAATGCCAGAGTTTTACCGCTGCATTCATAGGTGCGGCAAGTGAAGGGAGCGTAAAGGACCTGCATATTCTGGCGGATGTGGAAAATAACTCAAGAAGCACTGCACAAGCAGCCCATACCGCCGGACTGATAGCCTACATAAGCGGAACTGTGCCCTACAGCATCAGTAATTGCAGCTATAACGGCCGAATCACCAGTGCCGGAGGAGGGAATCACGTTGCAGGACTGATGGGAAGCACTTATGCTCCACTCACTATAAATGGTTGTATCAACCGTGGTTCTGTGTCAGCCACCGACAATGCCGCAAGCAGCAGCACCCAGACGTATGTAGGTGGCATCATCGGCTGTGCCCAGTCAAACGTAACCATCAGCCAGTGCAGCAATTACGGCACATTCCGGATAACGGGTGCTGTCAGTTCCGGCTCAGGCGGTATTATCGGTTACTCTTCTTCTTCCGCCAACCTCGATTGCCGCTACTGCGACAACTATGCCGACATACATCGCGGCAGCGGATGTACCTACGTTGGCGGCATTTGCGGCCAGGTATCAGGTAGTGCCTCGCTACATTCTTGCAATAACCACGCCGCTCTGTCGGTCAATGCCGACAAAGAAACAACCGTGCGTGGAAGCATAGCAGGCAAAGCCACCTCACAGGCTTCCATAAAGGATTGCTGTATAGATGCCCGCGGTAACACCCTGCCTTTGATAGGAGAAGGACAGACAACATCTCCCTGTAACGAAAATCACGGGAATTCCGCTTCCCTCTGAGCTATTGTCAAGATAAGATGAAAATAGTCCGTCTCGTATGCCAAAATTGCGATCTGCTTTTCGGTTTACGAGACGGACTATTTTCAAATACTTTCAATTCCTGTTATTCTTTCTCTCTATAAGCGCGTTTCACTACCCACTTATCGTTGCTCTTATAACATTGTACTACCATCATGGTGTTTTCTTTCTCGAAGTTGAAAGCAACCCATCCTCCTTTTTCCGTTGTCAGGAATACATTCATCGCTTCTAGAGCTGTCTTGTCACGACCATTCACGTAAGCGTCGAAATAGCCATTATTCTTTTCAGTGTCCGAACTCCAGTTTATCTCAACAGCCTCACCATACATCTTCTTTATGTCTCTATAATATTGGAACACTAAAGTGAAAGGCACTTGTGTATCAAACAGGTTTACTTCCTGCACCATATATAGCTTATCATTCTTGAAGGTGTAGCCGACAGTCGTCTCTTTACCTCCCTCCACTGAAGAACCGAACTCACTACTCAAGACAGCGGCATACAGGTCGGTATTCCCTTCTTGTTTCTCCAGCACACTGCCACAGTTCCGTTGCGTCTCTGCAAGGTTATCACCCCAGAAAGAATTACGCACATCGCAAGCCACTACCTGCAAATCTTTCTTTATGACATCGTCTCTGTAGATTTCGCCCGTCGCATCAGGATAGTTGAATAAGTAGCGTACCTTAAAACTAACCGGGTATGTACCCGCTTCTCTGAAGGCGTACGTATAGGTACAGACATTATTCTCCGCCTCTACGGGCAAATCGGCTATACCGCCCAGATTGAAAGAGTACTCTGCTTTCAACACGTCCGGACTGACTGACGCGGGCAAAGCAAAACTCATTTTCACAGGCTGGCCTATTCCCACTCGCGTACGGTCAAACGTTATGTTTCCGGAAAGTTGCGGAACATTAGCAACCGGAGTATCATCCGAAGAACAAGCTCCCAATAAAAACACAGTAAGCAGGCATAAAGACAGCCTAAAAATTCTTTTCATCTTCATTTTCTTTTTATGTTTAGAAATATAGCGAGCAAAGTTAAGCCATAAACATTATTTATTAGCTGGAAAAGAGAAATGACAGGCGACAAATAGTCCATATAGATGCGACAAGATGCTAAATACAGGCAGATAAACTATTCTGGATGTGCAATATCTATATATCCATTGTATAAAAACAACGAAGGGCTTCCTCCCGGAACCCCTTTCGCTTGATGTTTGTTAAACTATCCTTTTTATAATAATCGTAAGAGAGAATCTTAAAGTTTGTACAAGCTCTTCTTCGGGTAATCCAGTTCCGGATTTCCTTTGTAGCCTATCTTTCCGCTGCCGCTGGTGCGTGCTTTCAGGAACTCGGTTGCAAAACATTTGATGCTGCCAGAGCCTGCTACACTGGCGGTAACGCGTTGAGCCTCGTAACCTTCTGTAAGCAAATCGCCTGATCCGGCTACGCTGTAAGTAGCTGTTTGGGTTGTACCGGTAATAGTTGCCGAGCCTGATCCGGCCACACTTGCTTCCGTGCCCGTAGCTGTTACATTTCTCAATACCATGTCACCCGATCCTGCAACGGATACTTTCAGGTTATTACAAGTAATATTATCAGCATTGATATCGCCCGATCCGGCTACAGATACTTTCATATCATTGCATTTGATGCCACTGCCTTTGATATCTCCTGAACCGGCAACATTGATTGATAAATTGTCATTAGTCTGGAGACCGTTTTTCAGGAAGACATCCCCTGAACCGGCAACAGAAATTCCATTCAGAGTTTCGGCAGATACACGTACTTCCAGTTTCTTGTAAGACACATTGACATCCTTCTTGAAACCTATATATAAGGTGTTGTCCTTTACTTTAATATCCAACAAATCAACAATATTGTCCGAGGTGTAGACTTCTACTTCGGGGCGTCCCGACTTTTGAGTAAACGTAACATCGGGGCTACCGGCTACACTGATTTTCTTGAAGTTATCTACCTTGATGTCCTTTGTTACGTATTTGTTGCTGGCTATCACTTTTTTACTACCCCAGTTGCCTGAACTGTAGTTCTTGCTTTGTGAGCACGCTGTTGTACTAAGGATTAAACAGATGCATGTAAGGAGGCTTGCTAACTTTTTCATAACTTTTTTAGTTTTATAATTATTCATTTATATTATTCCTGTTTATCTATTAGACGTAAGTTACTTAAAAAAGGTTGCATACTTTTTTCTCTTTTTTCAGAAACTTTTTTGGCAACGTCCGGTTGCATCTTATAGGTCAATATTCATGCCAATTTAATAAAGTGCTGATAATTAGCATGTATTCTTTTAGGACAAGTGTTCATTTTCGGACACTTGTCCGTTTTTGGGTATCTAGTCATTTGTATATTCGAACGATATTTCGTTTATTTGTCTGTTTATTCATTGGGAGGTTTTGTCGTTTTGGAAAATGTATTGGAAGATAATGAACTTGGACGCTTTCTTATTAAAGTGAATACCCGTGCGCGGCGTTTGACTTTTCGTACGCGGGAAGACGCTATCTATGTAACCATTCCGCCTGGAACTACACTTAAAGAGATAAAGAATGCGATAGAAGAACTGCGTCCCCGTTTGCGGGTGGCCCGGAAAAAATATACTCGTTCTCTGATAGACTTAAATTTTCGGATTGATACGGAGTTCTTCAAATTAAGTCTTGTAAGCGGACAGCGCGAACGTTTCCTTTCACGCTCCGAGTTGGGAGAGATGCAGATTATCTGTCCGCCGGGAGCTGATTTTACTGATGCGGAATTACAAGCATGGTTACGTAAAGTTATCGAGGAGGCTCTGCGTCGTAATGCAAAGATCATTCTTCCACCCCGTCTGTATATGCTTTCACAGAAACACAATCTGCCTTACCAAAGTGTAAAAATCAATTCCAGCAGTGGACGCTGGGGGAGTTGTTCGGCACGGCGCACAATCAACCTGTCTTACTATCTGGTTTTGTTGCCGAAACATCTGATAGACTATGTACTTCTGCACGAATTGTCTCATACTCGTGAGATGAATCACGGAGAGCGTTTCTGGGCACTTCTCGATGAATTGACGGAAGGAAAAGCCCAAGCTTTGCGGAAAGAATTGAGGCAATATCGCACGGAGTTTTAACCACTTGAAGTCGTGCCACATATTGCTACTGTACACTTACCACGACTTACCAACTCACTTACCGCGACTTACCAGCTCACTTACCACGGCTTACCATAACTTACCGACTCACTTATCACGACTTGGCTTACCCTTAAATCGTATCTGAGCCGTACTTGCTCCGTACCAACTCCGTAGTTCCTTCGGTCAGAGGTACCTCTGAGTGGAGAATGTACGGAGCAAGTACGGTGCAGATACGGTTCGGGTACGATGCGGACATGATTCTGATACAATCGGTACACGGTATAGGGGTTGTCACTGTTTTCCGTGATTGTATTTCTTTTTTGAGTTAATAAACGTAAACGCTCTTGCGGTTTGATAACAAATGTTTATTTTTGAAAAATTAAAGTAAGATGCAAGTTCAGAAGTTTAAATTATATAATTCAAGAAGTTTATGAGAAAGATTGTACTCTTAGTGTTTTGTGTGGTATATTCACTTGCCGGTTATTGCCAGAACTTTGATGAGCCGAAGGGAAAACCTACGGTATTCATTGACTATTTCAAACGATCCAGCGATGCACCGTTCTCGTGGGTAGAGGGCTTGCGTAATACGGTGATTGAGGGTATACAGAAGATGGAACGTGTGATTCTGATTGATGTGGATGCACAGGATGCCTTGCGTATTGAATCGCAACGTCGCTCATCTGCTAATATCTCTTCGGGTGACGATAATGAAATGGACCGCCTCTCAGTGATGGAAGAATTGGGGGCACAGTTCATCATTACAGGTCAGGTATCTTCTATGACTGCTGCTTATAAGACAAGAGATGGAAAAGGATATTATGATGGCTCAGTATCTTATACACTGAAAGTTATCAATCCGAAGAACGGTACATTGATCGGTACAAAGACGTTCCAGCACAGCGGACTGACCGGAGGAACCGGTGGCAATAAGGAAGAAGCCATTGCCAACACTATCAAAAGTGCGGTATACAGCATGCGCGACTTTGTGGATGAATACTTCAAAATGGAAGGAACTATCCTTGAAGTAAATAGCGAGAAGAAGGGCAAGGCAGAGGAAGTGTACATTAACCTCGGCTCCATGAATGGTGTGAAAGAAGCCCAGAAATTTACTGTTTATGCCATACGTGAAGTTGCCGGACGCGAAGCCAAGAAGGAAATCGGCCGTTTGACCGTGAAGGCGGTTGAAGGAGATGATATCTCTTTGTGTAAGGTGCAGAAGGGTGGTGAAGAAATCATGAAAGCCATCCGTGATGAGCAACCGATAAAGATCATTTCCCGCGAACAGACATTGATGGGCGGGATTTTCAACTAATAAAACCATACAGTTATTATGAAGCATTGTTTTATGTTTCTTTTGGGAATATTTCTGTCCGCCACTCTTTGCGGACAGAATTATTCCAGTGAAGTGGTCTTTCTGCAACAGCAGGGAAACACATTGACTGTCCGTGCCCTGGGTATCAGTGAGAAGAAAAAAGAGGCGGCAAATATGGCATTGAAGTCTGCCTTCTATACCTTATTCTATACGGGGGTGGATGGAGTCAATAAGGGAAATCCGATGGTTTCTACTGCAAAACCTGACTATGACCGCCGCTTTTTCGATGAAAACCGTTATTCCGTGTTTGTTAAGGACTATACAGTTACGGAGGGACCGGAAAAACAAGGTAAGCAATACCGCTGCACGGTGGAAATGACTATTCTGTTCGATGCTTTGCAGAAAGATCTGAACCGGAATAAGGTGCAGACTAATCTTGGTATGGCAGTGGGCACTCCCAACAGCCAGGTAAGTTTGCCTACGGTGACGGTGGTTCCTTATACCAGGGAAGATGAAGATATACGTGCTATCCTGGATCACAATCAGATGTTGAGTTATGCCGTGAGCAAAATGACCAGTGAGTTCAGTTCACGCGGATATAAGACGAAAGATTTCCTAGCCCAACTGAAACGGGCGAAACGGAATGACGTGCTGACAGCCGGTACTCAGTCTGATGCCGTAACTAAGATGATTCAGAATATGGGTGCGGATATCATTGTGACTGCCAAAGTGATGACAACCACTGATACAAGACGTCAAAGCGAAGTGTCGCTGGAGCTGACGGCAACTGAATTTCAGACGGCAGGCAATCTGGCAAGCGCCACTTTCCAAAGTGGTAAGTACGTCACTACAGATACCATTAAGCTGACGGACTATGCTCTCAAAAAGGTAAAAGATGAGTTTTTTACCAAGTTGCAGGCTTCTTTCAATGACATTGTGAAGAATGGTCGTGAGATGGCTATCCAAATGGTACTGGCGAAATCTATCACCGACTGGGATTTTGACCAGCCGTTGCCCGATGGAAGCGCAAGTTTCAAGACCGTATTGGAAGACTGGTTGCAGGTTCACGCCTTGAATGGTGTTTACGATATGAGCCGCAGCAACGACAAGGTGATCGATATGTCCGTACAAGTGCCAATTTGGGATGAAGCGCAGGGACGCGCTTATACCATTTCCCGCTTCAGTACCGAACTGAAGAACTTCCTCGATGAGAAATTAGGGGGAGAATATGTTGCCTCTGTAGTTACAATGGGGCAAGGGTTGACTGTAACCATTAAATAAATCTGCATTTTATGAAGAAGAATAGATTTCTATGGGCTTTACTGCTGCTCGTTTCGCTGGGTGCGGCGGCGCAGGATAACATTCATTTTGTGGCGGGTACGCCCACGCAGAAGGGATTAAGCCAGAAGAACATGGATGCACTGAAACTGAAAGTGGAGCAAATTATTGCCCGCAATAATGCCGGAACTGCTTCACTTTACAATGCGTTCGTCATTCAGCCCGAACTTGTTCTCGGAGAGACGAAGAAGACGGAAGGATTACTGCGGGACGTGACGCTGGTTACAGGTGAGTTTTCATTGACTGCCCGCAATAAGTATGACGACAGTGTATATGGAACGGCCGTTATCGAGGTACAGGGAGACGCTACCGGGAGTAAGGACGATGCGATTGCTTCGCTTATCTCCGGCATCAAGGTTACCGATCCGGCTTTTGTACGTTTCATCCGCACTACACGTAAACGTATTGCTGATTTCTACCAGCAGAATTGTCCTGTCATCATTAAAAAAGCGGAGGTGCTGATAGATGCCGGGCTCTTGAATGAAGCAGCGGATTATTTGTCTATAGTTCCCGAAACGGTACCTTGCTACGATGAAGTGTTGGGCATATTGCAAAAGATAGGGAAGCGGGAGCCGCAAGAATCACCTGTTACTCCTGAACCGGCTCCCGAAGAACCGGCTTCCCCGGAACCTGCTCCGGAAGTGCAACCTACTCCTGTCGCAGAGCCTGTGACGTCTCCTGAACCGGTTGTCGTGCAGCCTGAGAAGTCTCCTTTGCCCGAATGTAAGATTTCGGTTTCCTGCAATGACCTTTCTTTCGAACTGGTGTCTTGTGAAGGCAATGAAACGGCTGAAAGTATTCGTGTCTATGCCCGCTTCACCAATACAGGTGTGACGAATAACAGTGCGACTATTCGTATGACTTCGGCGATTGATCCGGATGGTGCGACCTTTACTAATTTCTCTCAGATAGAGACGAATGGCTGTACTTCCTGGACTTATGGAAACAAGATGCCGAAAGGTGTCAGAATAGGTAAGGTGTTCGAAATCAAAGGTGTCAGTACTCCTTGTGCTACACTTTCGTATGTAGAAATGACGGTGGATAACTGTAAAGTGATTATCCATAATCTGCCCGTTGATTGGAAATAAAGAAAGGAAAACCGCTTATGAAGATGAAAAGAATAGGAATTACGGTTGCCTTGCTTTTCTGCATGGGAACAGTTTCATTGTTTGCTCAGGCATATAAAGTCGTTGAGAAGAGTGATAAGAAAGCTCCCGTCTGGTATGAGTCTGCGGAGTCCGGCTATATCGTGGCTTCTGCTGAGACTGGTTCGATGGAAGAGGCGCGTCAGCAATGCCTGGAAAGCGTGAAGAGACAGATTATTCAAGCTGTGGCACAGAATGTCGAGTTCTCGGATTCGCATACAGTGAAACAGACTTCCGGTAACGGTGACCGTATCACGGAGTTTGTCGATCAGTATATGGCCGAAGGTTCTACCCGTGCGGCTTCTTTACCTTTTATCAAGGGGATCTCACTTTCTAAAGTCGATGGGTCGTATTGGGAGAAACGCCGTGATAAGAAGTCCGGTAAGATAACGTACGCTTATGCGATACGCTACCCCTTCCCTGAAAGCGAACATAAAGCGTTGGTCCGTCAGTTTGAAGAGCAGGACCGTGCGATGGAGGACTTGATAAAGAAGATGGAAGAGCATATTTCTGATATCTCTTCGGTGGAAGAAATAGACCAGTGCATCACAAAAATGCGTCCCGCCGTAGAATATTTCTTCGATAAGACACGCCGTGAATGGGCGGAAGGTGTCGTTCAGAACTATCGGAAGTTGCCAACCTTTATCACTGCCGAAGGAAAGTCGGACGGCAAGGATGCTTATATAGTCTCCTTATTTATAAAAGGAAAGAAGATAACTACGGCTGCTATGCCGAAACTTACTTCTAACTGCGCTTCCCAACTGAAAGCTGTGCCATGTGGCGAAGACATTCTGATAACTTATAATAGCGAAGACTGTCTGGAAGATGAAGAGAACTTTGTGGAACTGACATTTAAGATGCCGGGAAAATCACTGAAGCATAAGTTCTATTTTCAGGTGAAATAAGTTCTCACCACAGAGTAGCACAGAGTCTCACAGAGTTTTATTTCAATAGATTAAACTCTGTGAGACTCTGTGCTACTCTGTGGTGAATTATTTTTGCGCCAGCTGTTTTACTTCCCCATTCTCTTTTTCAAACCGGTAGTTACCACCTTTCTCACTCAGTTCAAACAGGGATAGCTGATCCGTTGCTTTATCCACAATCAACAATGCGCTCTGTTCGGCAAAACGTTTCACATCCATACTGAATGGTTCTTCGGTTATTTTCTTATTCACCAGCACGCTGTCATTAATCATTAGTGACAGGGAATCTCCTATAAATCCTTTTTCCAGGGTGATGGTGTACGTTTCGATAAAGTTCCGGTCTTCATCTTTCTGCTTTTGCAGGCGCAGGCTCATGTAAATGAAGATGACGACAACGAAAATAACTGCAAAAGCCAAGATGCCGTTGCCTACCATAAATTGTTTGTTGGTATTCAAGTGGTGTGCCATAATTGTAAGAAATTGAATGCTTGCGCAAATGTAATGATTAAAATTGAACGTACAGACAATCTTTTCAACAATTAAGAAGCCGCTCTTTAAAATTATTTGCCTAATATTGCAGCTACAAACCTTTAAACAAATATGCCATGAAAAGGAAAGTGACACTTCTGTTGCTATTATTCTGTATGTTAACCCTGCATGCGCAGGAAGTATATAAAACCGTAAAAGACCTGCCGTATATTGCCAAGTCCGAGACTGACGCTTACCGGAAGGAACGTTGCAAACTGGATGTCTACTATCCGGTGGACAAAAAAGATTTTCCCACTATCGTATGGTTTCATGGCGGTGGTCTGGAAGGCGGTGGAAAACACATCCCCCAAGAACTGATGAACAGAGGTTTTGCAGTGGTGGCGGTGAACTACCGTCTAAGTCCTAAGGCCAAGAATCCCGCTTATATTGAAGATGCTGCGGCTGCCGTGGCATGGACATTCAACCATATAGAGGAATATGGCGGCAGTAAAGACAAGATATTTGTTTCCGGACATTCCGCAGGCGGCTACCTTGCACTGATATTGGCTATGGATAAGAAGTACATGGAAGCTTATGGTGCGGATGCCGATAAAGTAGCGGCTTATCTTCCCGTCAGCGGACAAACAGTGACTCATTTCACGATTCGTAAAGAACGCGGGTTGCCGAACGGTATTCCTATTATAGATGAATATGCCCCGGTGAACCGTGTGCGTAAAGATACCCCTCCTGTCATACTGATAACCGGAGACCGCAATCTGGAAATGGCGGATCGATGGGAAGAGAACGCTTTATTCGCTTCCGTAGCGAAGAATATCGGCAATAAGAAGGTGACTCTGTATGAGTTGCAAGGCTTCAATCACGGCACAGTACTCGAACCTGCCTGTTTCCTGATTATAAACTATATTCGTGAACATTGATATATACATACTTATGAAAAGATTAACAGCTTTAACCGTCGCCTTGCTGATTGGTGTGACGATGTTTGCACAACAAGCCCTTTGGGGGACTGCTCCCGTGGTATCTCCCGAGATTCATGACAACAATACCGTAACCTTCCGCTTCAAAGCACCAAAAGCGGTGAGAGTACAGCTTACAGGAGATTTCCTGCCTGTACAGAAGAATGCTAAGTTCGAGGCTCCCGGAATTGTGGATCTGAAGGAAGGGCAGGAGGGTGTATGGGAATATACTACTCCCGAACCTCTGAAACCGGAGCTTTACAGCTACTCTTTCATAGTAGATGGCTTGCGGATGAACGATCCCGCCAATGTCTACCTGATCCGTGATGTGTCCACCTTAACCAACGTATTTATCATAGGCGGTGATCGTGCCGATTTTTATAAAGTCAATCCGGTGCCTCACGGAACCGTCTCCCGGATATGGTATGATAGTCCGGCGCTTGGTCTGGAACGTCGTATGACGGTCTATACCCCTGTCGGTTATGAAACCAGCGGCAAGCGCTATCCCGTGCTTTACCTCCTTCATGGAATGGGTGGTGATGAAGAGGCATGGATTTCCCTGGGCCGTACTGCACAGATACTGGACAACCTGATTGCACAAGGGAAAGCAAAGCCTATGATTGTAGTAATGCCGAACGGCAATGCTTCACAGGAGGCTGCTCCCGGAGAGTCATCCCGTGGAATGGTTCCCCCGACAATGCAGTTGCCCAAGACAATGGAGGGATCTTATGAACAGGCGTTTCCCGAGATCGTGAAGTTCATCGATAAAAACTACCGTACGATAAAGAGTAAATCCGGTCGTGCCATTGCCGGTTTGTCTATGGGTGGTTTCCATTCTTTGCATATTTCCAAGCAATATCCTGATATGTTTAATTATATCGGACTGTTTTCTGCTGCCATTATGCCTAATAAAGAGGTGTCTTCACCGATATACGAGAACATGGAAGGAAAGCTGAAAGTGCAGTTTGACAAAAATCCCGCCCTTTACTGGATTGCCATCGGTAAGACGGATTTCCTCTACAAAGCCAATGAGGAATACCGTAAACTGCTGGATGAAAAGGGATATAAATATACCTATTACGAATCGGACGAAGGACATATCTGGAAGAACTGGCGTATTTATCTGACGGAGTTCGTTCCGATGTTGTTCAGGTAAGAAACTTATCACCACAGATTACGCAGATTGACACGGATCGAATACAATATATATAAATAATCTGTGTGAATCTGTGTGATCTGTGGTAACTTTTGACATATCTTTGCCTCCGAAAACCCAAAAACAATACCATGAATAGAAAATTAATCTTATCCGCAGCCCTCTCCGGGCTGATGTTGACCGCTACGGCGCAAACTACAGTGGCTCCTGCCATCCCAAGAGACGGGAAAATAGAAAAGAAGGTAGAAGCCTTGCTCAAGAAGATGACCCTTGAAGAGAAGATTGGGCAGATGACCGAGCTTACCATTGACGTCATTACCAAACGTGATAATTCGACCCAAGAATTTCAGATAGACGATGCTTTGCTGGATACCGTTATCGGCAAGTACAAAGTCGGTTCTATCCTGAATGTACCCCAGGGCGTTGCCCAATCCAAAGAGAAGTGGGAAGAAATCATCCGGAAGATACAGGACAAATCGATGAAAGTCATGGGTATTCCTTGTATTTATGGTGTAGACCAGATACATGGAACAACTTATACATTGGGTGGAACTTTCTTCCCTCAGGGCATCAATATGGCAGCTACCTTCAACCGCGAACTGGTGCGTGAAGGTGCCCGCATCTCCGCTTATGAAACCAAGGCTGGAAGTATTCCCTGGACCTATGCTCCGGTGCTCGACCTGGCACGTGACGCCCGCTGGCCCCGTCATTGGGAGAACTACGGCGAAGATTGCTACGTGAATGCCGAAATGGGGCGCGAAGCCGTATTCGGTTTCCAGGGCAGTGATCCTAACCATATAGGAAAGCAACAAGTGGCCGCTTGCATCAAGCATTATATGGGGTACGGTGTGCCTGTTTCCGGTAAAGACCGTACCCCTTCGTCCATCACCGTGCAGGATATGCGCGAGAAACATTTCGCTCCGTTCCTCGAAGGTATCAAGGCAGGTGCTTTGTCTGTTATGGTGAACTCCGCCATGAACAACGGGCTTCCTTTCCATGCCAACTACGAACTGCTGACCGAGTGGCTGAAAGAGGACTTGAACTGGGACGGCATGATTGTGACCGACTGGGCGGATATCAATAACCTCTACACCCGCGATAAGATTGCAGGCAGCAAGAAAGAGGCTATCAAGATAGCTATCAATGCCGGTATCGATATGTCGATGGTGCCTTATGAATGGAGTTTCTGTACATACCTGAAAGAATTGGTGGAAGAAGGCGAAGTGCCGATGAGCCGCATTGACGATGCTGTACGCCGCGTGCTGCGCATGAAGTATCGCTTGGGCTTGTTCGAAACACCTGCTTATAATCACAAGGATTTCCCCCTGTTCGGAGGTAAAGAGCATGCTGCGGCTGCTTTGCAGGCTGCCGAAGAGTCTCTGGTCTTATTGAAGAATACCGATCACATCTTGCCGTTATCCAAAGATAAAAAACTGCTGATTACAGGTCCTAATGCCAACTCCATGCGTACGCTCAACGGTGGCTGGTCTTACACTTGGCAAGGACACAGGGCGGATGAATTAGCGGCGGATTATAACACCATTCTTGAATCGTTCACTCAGAAGTTCGGTGCTTCCAATATCATCTATGAGCCGGGTGTCACTTATAAGGAAGGTGGCGCATGGTGGGAAGAGAATGCTCCGGAAATAGATAAGGCCGTAGCTGCTGCCGCCAATGCGGATTATATCATCGCTTGTGTGGGTGAGAACTCCTATTGCGAAACTCCGGGTAACTTGAACAACCTCTTCCTCTCCGAAAGCCAACTCAATCTGGTGAAAGCATTGGCTGCCACCGGAAAGCCGGTTGTTTTGGTTCTGAACGAAGGCCGTCCGCGCATCGTCAACGAAATAGAACCGTTGGCAAAGGCTGTTATCAACACCATGCTTCCGGGTAACTATGGAGGTGATGCTTTGGCAAACCTCGTGGCAGGAGACGCCAACTTCAGCGGTAAGATGCCTTACACTTATCCGAAGGAAATCAATTCATTGTTCACTTACGACTACAAGCCGTGCGAAGACCTTGAAAAGATGTCGGGTGCTTATGATTACGATGCCGTGATGTCCGTGCAATGGGCATTTGGTTACGGATTGAGCTATACTACCTATGTTTACAGCAACCTCAAAGCGGATAAAACCAACTTTACGGCTGACGATGTACTTACTTTCACCGTTGATGTGAAGAATACCGGTAACCGTATCGGCAAGGAAAGCGTTCTGCTGTTCAGTAGCGATCTGATCGCTTCCCTGACTCCTGATATCCGCCGCCTGCGTGCTTTCGAGAAAGTAGAACTGCAACCGGGAGAAACGAAAACCGTTACGCTGAAAGTGAAAGGCTCCGACCTTGCTTTCGTGGGTTATGATGGCAAATGGATTCTGGAAAAAGGCGACTTCCGCATACAGACGGGTAATCAAACTTTGAATATTACTTGTACGGATACCAGGAAATGGGATACGCCGAATAAATAAAAATATATAAAAGTTCAGGTACATTTTACCTCCTATGGATAGAGCCAATAGTTCCCTTATTTCGAACTATTGGCTTTCTAGTATGCAGAAAGATAGTAAAAAGCCTGTATTACTTACGCTCCGTTTTTATAAAAGAGTGGAAATAGCATCTTGTTCTGTCTCTTAAAGGAATATAAATACGGAATATTGAATAATATACTGTCGTTATACAGACTTTATGCAAGATAACTATGCATCTTACGCCTCAAAACTATATATCTAATGTCTGCTATCTATATATCTAACGCTTACGATCTATATATCTAATACTTGCCATCTATATATGGAACGCCTACGATCCATATATCCAATGCAAACCAACAGTTTATGGTTGCCAAACCGCGTCTGTTTTATTTTTCAGCATTGTCCGTATTTATGTATCCCTCTGTCAGTCTGCCAGATACACTTTTTTACTTGCGTATTTCCATCCAGACCGGCGGAAGGACGGATATACGGCATTCTCCTTATGCATAAAATACAAAATGTCAGAATCGACCTTGCCATATCGAAGCGGTTTTACAGAAGTCATTTGCATTACTTTCTTCTTTCAGGAGCGTTAAATCATTCTTTTTTTCTCTAATATTTTGTAGTCGAATAGATTATTTATATCTTTGCAACCGCAATGGATGAAAGGTGGAGGGGCAATTAAGCTCCTTTTTTTGTTCTTATATAGTTAATCAATGGTAGAAAAGAAAACTGTTTGTCAGATTGTTGACGAGTGGCTGGACGGAAAAGAGTACTTTCTGGTGGAAGTAGCTATCAGCCCGGACGACAAGATTGTGGTGGAAATTGACCACAAAGAAGGGGTTTGGATTGAAGATTGTGTGGAGTTGAGCCGATACATCGAATCCAAGTTGAACCGTGAGGATGAGGATTATGAGTTGGAGGTAGGTTCTGCCGGTATCGGACAGCCATTTAAAGTGTTGCAACAGTACACCAACCACATCGGAAAAGAAGTGGAAGTGCTGAGAAAAGATGGACGCAAGTTGTGCGGCGTGCTGAAGGCAGCCGATGAACAGCATTTCACTGTAACTGTAGAGAAGAAAGTGAAACCCGAAGGAGCCAAGCGTCCCCAGCTGGTGCAGGAAGACGAAATGCTTGCGTATGATGAAATAAAATATACTAAATACTTAATCAGTTTTAAATAAGACTATGGCCAAGAAAGTAGAAACTATCAGCCTGATAGATACATTTTCGGAATTTAAGGAACTGAAAAATATCGATAGAACCACCATGGTGAGCGTGCTCGAAGAGTCGTTCCGTAGTGTGATCGCGAAGATGTTCGGCACCGATGAGAATTACGACGTAATTGTGAACCCGGACAAGGGCGACTTCGAAATATGGCGCAACCGTGAAGTAGTGGCGGATGAAGACCTGGAAAATCCGAACTTGCAGATTGCATTATCGGAAGCACAGAAAATAGATGCTTCTTATGAAGTGGGCGAGGAAGTGACGGATGAAGTAATCTTCGCGAACTTCGGACGACGTGCCATCCTGAACCTGCGTCAGACGTTGGCCTCTAAAATTTTGGAACTGGAAAAAGACAGTATCTATAATAAATATATTGATAAGGTGGGTAATATCATCAATGCGGAAGTATACCAGATATGGAAGAAGGAAATGCTGCTGCTCGATGATGAAGGAAACGAATTGCTGCTGCCCAAGACGGAACAGATTCCGAGCGATTTCTATCGCAAGGGAGAAACGGCGCGTGCCGTGGTGGCCCGTGTGGACAACAAGAATAACAATCCGAAGATTATCCTTTCCCGTACATCGCCTGTATTCCTGCAGCGTCTGTTCGAGATGGAAGTGCCCGAAATCAATGACGGACTGATTACCATTAAGAAGATTGCCCGTATCCCCGGTGAGCGTGCCAAGATTGCCGTTGAGTCGTACGATGACCGTATCGACCCGGTAGGTGCCTGCGTAGGTGTAAAGGGTAGCCGTATTCATGGCATTGTTCGTGAGTTGCGCAACGAGAATATTGACGTAATCAACTATACGTCCAATATCCAGTTGTTTATTCAGCGTGCCCTCAGCCCCGCGAAGATATCTTCTATTCGTCTGAATGAAGAAGAACGTAAGGCAGAAGTATTTCTGAGGCCTGAAGAGGTTTCGCTGGCTATTGGTAAAGGCGGTTTGAATATCAAACTTGCCAGTATGTTGACCGAGTACACCATTGACGTATTCCGTGAGTTGGATCAGGCTGTTGAGGATGAAGATATCTATCTGGATGAGTTCAGAGACGAAATCGACGGTTGGGTGATTGATGCCATCAAGTCGATTGGTATCGATACAGCGAAGGCAGTGCTGAACGCTCCGCGCGAGTTGTTGATTGAAAAGACCGACTTGGAAGAAGAAACGGTGGACGAGGTATTACGCATTTTAAGTTTGGAGTTTGAAGAAGGCGAACCTGAATTGGAACCGGCACCTGAGGTTGTGCCTGAGACAGAGCCCGAGGTTGCCCCTGAGGCAGAGCCCGAGGCAGAATAAAGTGTCTGTCGACATCTGTTTCTGTTTGCACTAACTTCTTTCTCCACATTATTCATTAATTTTTTAGTATGACGATAAGGTTAAATAAAGTAACAAGAGATTTGAATGTAGGAATTTCAACGGTCGTTGAGTTCTTGCAGAAAAAAGGATTTGCCGTTGAGGCAAACCCCAACACAAAAATTAACGAGGAGCAATATGCCTTGCTCGTGAAAGAGTTCAGTACAGATAAGAATCTTAGACTTGAATCGGAACGTTTCATTCAGGAACGGCAGAATAAAGACCGTAACAAAGCATCGGTATCTATCGATGGTTACGAAGCTGAGACTACGGAGAAACCGAAAGTTGAAGAAATAAAGACTGTTGTACCCGAAGATGCACGTCCGAAGTTTAAACCTGTCGGAAAAATAGACTTGGATAAACTGAACCGGAAACCGGTAGTAGAAAAAGTGGAAGAAAAGAAAGTGGAAACATCTGCGCCTGTGGTAAAGGAAGAACCTAAACCGCAGCCCAAACCGGAACCGAAGCCTGAGTTCAGACCGGAACCGAAGCCGGAACCCAGACCGGAATTAAAGCCCGAACCGAAACCGGAACCGAAGCCGACTCCGGCTCCCGAACCGGCTCCTGTGGTGAAAGAAGAACCGAAGCCAGCAGTCGTTGCAGAAAAACCTGCACCCAACCCCGCTCCGGTAGTAGCGAAAGAAGTAGTAAAAAAAGAAACACCTGCTCCCGCGGCACCTGTCCGGGAAGAGGCGAAACCTGCCGTGGCAGAAGAAGCGCCTGCAAAGAGTGGTGAGGCGGAAATCTTCACAATTCACAAGCCGGAGTTTGTTTCTAAGATCAATATCATCGGTCAGATTGATTTGGCGACATTGAACCAGTCTACACGCCCTAAGAAGAAATCCAAAGAGGAGAAACGTAAAGAGCGCGAAGAGAAGGAGAAGATTCGTCAGGATCAGAAGAAGCTGATGAAAGAGGCGATCATCAAAGAAATCCGCCGCGAAGACACCAAAGCGAAGGATGGCAAGGAGAAAGATGCCGATGCCAACGCCAACAAGAAGAAACGTCTCCGCATTAATAATAATAAGGAGAAGGTGGATATCAACAATGCATCCAACTTCCAGCGTGGAGGCGATAACCGTGGTGGTGGGGGTAAAGGACCTCATGCCGGCAGCGGTCAGCAAGGTGCCGGTGGTGGTAATAATCACCAAGGTGGCAACAAGAACAACCGTAACAACAATAACAGGGATCGTTTCAAGAAACCGGTCATCAAGCAGGAGGTTAGCGAGGAAGACGTAGCTAAGCAGGTAAAAGAAACCTTGGCACGCCTCACTTCCAAAGGTAAGAGCAAGACTTCCAAATACCGTAAGGACAAGCGCGATATAGCGAACAGCCGTATGCAGGAGCAGGAAGACCGCGAAATGGCGGACAGCAGAGTGCTGAAGATAACGGAATTCGTGACTGCCAACGAGTTGGCAAGCATGATGGATGTTTCCGTGACGCAGGTCATCGCTACTTGCATGAGTATCGGTATCATGGTGTCTATCAACCAGCGTCTGGATGCTGAAACCATCAATCTGGTGGCGGAAGAGTTCGGATACAAGACTGAATATGTCAGTGCCGAAGTGGCACAGGCCATTGTAGAGGAGGAGGATTCTGAAGAGGATCTGGAACCGCGCGCGCCGATTGTTACCGTCATGGGTCACGTAGACCACGGTAAGACATCATTGCTCGACTATATCCGTAAGGCGAACGTTATTGCCGGTGAAGCCGGTGGTATCACGCAGCACATCGGTGCTTACAACGTGAAACTGGAAGACGGACGTGAGATTACGTTCCTCGATACTCCGGGTCATGAGGCGTTTACCGCTATGCGTGCCCGTGGTGCAAAGGTGACGGACGTGGTTATCATTATTGTCGCTGCCGATGATAACGTGATGCCGCAAACGAAGGAAGCTATCAACCATGCTATGGCTGCCGGTGTACCTATCGTATTCGCAATTAACAAGATTGATAAACCGACTGCCAATGCTGACAAAATCAAGGAAGAGCTGGCAAGTATGAACTATCTCGTTGAAGAATGGGGTGGCAAATATCAATCGCAAGATATCTCGGCCAAGAAAGGCTTGGGTGTGAAAGAACTGTTGGAGAAAGTATTGCTGGAAGCAGAAATGCTTGATCTGAAAGCAAACCCGAACCGTAAGGCAACAGGTTCCATCATCGAGTCTTCGTTGGACAAAGGACGTGGTTACGTAGCTACCATGCTGGTATCAAATGGTACACTTCAGGTGGGAGACATCGTACTGGCAGGTACAGCGTATGGTAAGGTGAAAGCTATGTTCAATGAACGTAACCAGCGCCTGAAAGAGGCCGGACCGTCTGAGCCGGTATTGATTCTGGGATTGAACGGTGCACCTGCTGCCGGTGATACGTTCCACGTAATCGATACGGAACAGGAAGCACGTGAAATCGCTAACAAGCGTGAACAGTTGCAACGTGAACAAGGTCTGCGTACTCAGAAGATGCTTACTTTGGATGAAGTTGGCCGTCGTCTGGCACTGGGTGACTTCCATGAACTGAATGTTATCGTTAAGGGTGACGTGGACGGTTCTGTTGAGGCGTTGAGCGATTCACTGATCAAACTGTCTACAGAGCAGGTACAGGTAAATGTAATCCACAAAGGCGTTGGAGCTATCTCCGAATCCGATGTTTCATTGGCTGCCGCTTCGGATGCTATCATCATCGGTTTCCAGGTACGTCCGTCGAATGCCGCTGCAAAGATGGCAGAGAACGAAGGTGTGGATATTCGCAAGTACTCAGTGATTTACGATGCTATCGAAGAGGTGAAGGCCGCTATGGAAGGTATGTTGGCACCGCAGGTGAAGGAGCAGGTAACTGCAACCATCGAGGTACGCGAGGTGTTCAATATCACCAAGGTAGGTCTCGTAGCCGGTGCGGTAGTGAAGACCGGAAAGGTGAAACGCAGCGACAAGGCTCGTTTGATCCGCGATGGTA
>OHGT01000246.1_pt1 | contig 46770 bp, 39 predicted proteins | sample 1567861 | NCBI WGS metagenome assembly OHGT01 (sample SAMEA3879533, study PRJEB24766) | human gut metagenome | biome: human-associated habitat; feature: feces | place: USA | collected 1985/1987 | reverse complement strand
CTCCCGCTCTACTTTCTGGCTAAAGTAAAAGTAAAAAAAGAAGTAATATGTAAAATTAAATACGTTCATACTAACAGTGCTTTTGTTCTAATTCGGGGACAAATGTAATACTTTTCTTTTAAATGCAAGCAAAAAGAGACTTTTTTTTGCATTGTAAAGGCTAATATTAAGAGTTTGTTATGATTCGCTGTGTTTTGGTTACTGTTAATCCGGATATAAATCTATTTACGATTAGACGATTTACGATGTACGATTGGGATTACTCTGTCTCTATCAGCGCTGAAACAGGCTTTTAAAAGAGTAACTTCAATCGTACATCGTCTAATTGTAAATAGATTCATTATTGATCAGAAAGCACACTATAATCCCAATACATTGGTTGATGAGGCTGACTGGTTATTAAATTGTCCGTTCAGATTTTCTCCCTCTTTCGGATTGATCTCAAGCGCTTTCTTCATATCTTCTATGGAACCATCTTTGTCGCCATTCAGCAATTTGGCACGGCCGCGTTCGTGATAGGCTGCTCCGAAATTCGGATTCAGTTCTATGGCTTCGTCGAAAAGACTGATAGCTTCGGTTAGTTTTTTCTGAGTGATAAAGAGTTGACCCAGATAGAGGTATGCCTGTTCATTAAAGGGATTCATTTCGGTGACTTTCAAGTAGTCAGTTTCTGCCTCTTCGGGAGCTCCTTCAGCTTCTTTTAGTTTGCCATGCAGCAGGATAGCTGCCTCTTCATCCGGGCTCTGAGTCAGAATTGCGGCTATATCTTCAGCAGATTCTTTGAGCTGATTCATCTTTAGCAAAGCTTCGGCGCGTAACAGGCGTGCTTCGGTGAAATCGTCTTTTAACACAATGGCTTTTGTCAGGTGGGCAATGGTCATGAGGTCATCATTCATACCCATCATAGCTTTTCCCAGCAGGAAATGGGCAACTGCATTACCTTCCTCTATCTGAATAGCTTTGCTTGCCGCAGCCTGCATTGCCTGATAGTCTTCTTGCATATAGCATACGTTGGCTATAGTAAGATATGTACTGGTCAGTTCGGGTTCAAGTTCCACCATGCGATTCAGTATTTCACGGGCTTTGTCCAGTTCGGCAGATTGTATGTAGAGCTGGCTGAGGTATCCCAATGTTTCGAAGTCTTCCTCGATAGCAAGGGCTTCGGTGAAGCATTTTATGGCATAGTCCGGTCTGCCCATACGTTGAGCACGCAATCCGTCATATTTGAATATCTCAAAGTTCTTTTGTGCAGCTTTCTGCTTTTCGCTTTCCGGGCTTTCGGACTTTCCCGAAAAGAAAGATTTAAAGAAGTTCGGCATGATTTATGATGTTATAATGTTATAGGGTTATAATGTTATAGAGTTATAAAGTTATAGTAGCTATAATCCGCAACACTATAATTTGCAAATTTATAACTTTTATAACTCTATCGCTTTATAGTCCTGTAATTTTTACAACTCTATAACATTATAACCCTATAACCTTACTCAACATTCCATCCTCTGTTTTTATTATTTCCTCTTCCAATAAATATTGAATGACTTGTGCCAGTATGTCTTTATCTTCTTCCATTCGTTTGCTGACTTCTGCGGGAGTCAGAGGGCGCTCTTTCAGTAAATCCAGCAGTTTTTCCTTTACTTCTTCGAAGGTATTGTCTGACAAGTCTTTACTGGCTTTCCCGCTGAGGCATACGTCACACTGCCCACAGTTATGTTCATTTTTTTCACCGAAGTAACGGAGAAGCATACGGCTACGGCAGGCAGTTTCGGAGGTGACGTATTCTACCATTGCTTCGATACGGGCTACGTATCGTTTCTTACGTTCTTCGTATACGGATGGCGGGATATGCAGGCGGTCAGGTTCTACCCGTTCGCGCGTGTATATTATATAAGGTGTTTTCTTACGAGGAATATAGTCAATAATGCGACGTTTGGACAGCATCATTAGCAGATTGTATATCTGCGAACGTGTCAACCCGGTACGCAGGCTCAATGCTGTTTCGCTGATGTAAGCGTAATCCGTGAAGATCCCGGTATACGAACGAAGGACGGTTTGCATCAGTGCTTCTGCCTCTTTACCCATTTCGCGAAGCTTATACAGTTCATCGCGACGGATGGTAAAGAGGATACGTGAGGCGTTGTCCTGTTCATCGGTATATTCTATGTACCCTGCCTGGGTCAGTATTTTCAAAGCACTGTCTGCCGGAACCGGAAAATGCTTGAACTTGCGGCAGAATTCCTCCAGGTTGAATTCCTTTGTACAGTCGAGTCCGTCTCCCATTGCCATCTGATAATAATATTGCAGATGTTCATATACCTTTATGATATAATCCTTATCAGGGAAGGTGTCCGGGACCCGTTTGTGGAGGGCCGTTTTGTCCAATGAGGTGTGGAGAATAACGGCGTATGCCTTTTCTCCGTCGCGTCCGGCACGTCCTGCTTCTTGAAAATAGGCTTCGGGAGAGTCGGGCAGATCGAGATGGATTACCAGACGTACATCGGGTTTGTCAATGCCCATTCCGAAGGCATTGGTTGCTACCATCACACGGCATTCGCCGCTTTGCCAGCGTTTCTGGCGGATATCTTTGACGGCATTGTCCAGTCCGGCATGATAGAAGTCGGCGGTGATACCTTCGTTGATAAGCAATTCGGTGATTTCTTTGGTACGGCGACGGCTACGAACGTAGACGATAGCGCTTCCCTGCATCCGTTGAAGAATATGTAGTAGTTCGGCCGTTTTGTTATCTACCTTGCGTACGATATAGGCAAGATTCTTTCGCTCGAAGCTCATCCGGAAAACGTTTTCTTCCTTAAACTTCAACCGGCTTTGGATGTCTTTTACTACTTCCGGTGTGGCTGTGGCAGTCAGTGCCAGTACGGCTACTCCGGGCAATAGTTCGCGTATATCGGCTATTTTCAGATAGGCAGGCCGGAAGTCATATCCCCATTGGGAGATGCAATGGCTTTCGTCTACCGTAATCATGCTGATCTTCATGGCACGGAGTTTCTGTTTGAAGATGTCCGTGTCCAGTCGTTCCGGTGAGATATAGAGGAATTTATAATCGCCGAAGATACAGTTTTCCAGCGCAATAAGAATTTCCTGCCGCGTCATGCCCGAGTAGATGGCTACAGCTTTGATCCCCCTTTGACGGAGATTCTGCACCTGGTCCTTCATCAGGGCGATGAGTGGAGTGATAACGATGCACAAACCTTCTTTGGCGAGTGCCGGGACCTGGAATGTAATGGATTTCCCACCGCCGGTAGGCATTAATCCCAGTGTATCACGCCCTTCGCCAATACTATTGATAATCTCCTCCTGTACACCACGGAAGGAGTCATAACCCCAGTATTGTTTGAGTATATCGCGGTAAAACACCATTTTGATTTACGATTAGACGATTTACGATTAGACGATTTACGATTAGACGATTTACGATTGAGTAATCTTAGAGAATTAAGAGTAATTTCAATCGTAAATTGTCAATCGTCTAATCGTAAATCATTCAATGGGTTTAATATCCTCAATCTGCAACTGTACTTCGCCACGCTTGTGCGTGTTTTCTTCGATTGTGTAGCAGATGTCGAATGAACGCTTTGTCTTGATATAGCGTACGTGTGAACTTTGACCAAAGGCGATGCCGTTCATTACGTTGTTCGATTTGTTATCTACCAACTCGAGTTTGATATGCTCCTGGTCGCGTCCCACCACTTTACTTGTACCATAGTCATAGACATGGTGCGTGCAGAATATGGGTTTTTGGTTGTCCGGGCCGAAGGGATTGAATTTCTTCAGATCACTAAAGAATTTCGGAGTGATGTCTCTGAAGTCTATTTCAGCATCGATATCTATTACGGCACTGGTTTGTTCCGGCAGGATGTGTTGTGATACGAATGTTTCAAAACGCTCGGTAAACGCCGGTACATTTTCCACTTTCATTGACAATCCTGCAGCATACGTGTGTCCGCCGAAGTTCTCAAGCAAGTCACGGCAATGTTCTATGGCTTTATATACGTCAAAACCCGAAACCGAGCGGGCAGATCCCGTTGCCATATCATCTGTACGTGTCAATACTACGGCCGGCCGGTAATATATTTCCGTCAGCCGGGAAGCCACAATTCCGATCACACCTTTGTGCCATTCTTCATTGTAGATGACGATAGAACGGCGGTCTGCCAGTCCTTCAAGATTGGCTACAATCTGGTTGGCCTCTTCGGTCATGCTCTTATCCAGATCTTTGCGGGTCTCGTTGTACTGATTTATCTGATTGGCCTTTTCAAGAGCTACGGAGAAATCTTTCTCTGTCAACAGATCCACAGCTTCTTTTCCATTCTGAATACGTCCGGAGGCATTGATACGGGGGCCTATTTTGAACACGATATCGCTCACGGTGATATCCTTCTCTGCCAATCCGCACACATCGATGATGGCTTTCATTCCTATGCTGGGATTACTGTTCAGTTGTTTCAGCCCATGATGTGCTAAGATGCGGTTCTCCCCCATAATGGGCACAATGTCCGAAGCTATGCTGACGGCCACAAGGTCGAGCAGAGGAATGAGGTGGTGAAATTCAATGCCGTTGTTGATTGCAAATGCTTGCATAAACTTGAAGCCGACACCGCAGCCTGAGAGGTGTTCATAAGGGTAGGTGTTATCCGGACGTTTGGCATTTAGAATAGCTACGGCGGGTGGCAGTATATCGTCCGGTACATGGTGGTCGCAGATGATAAAGTCAATTCCCCGTTCGCGGGCATAGGCTATTTCATCTACGGCTTTTATGCCGCAGTCGAGCACAATAATCAGGCCTACACCGGTTTCGGCAGCATAGTCTACTCCTTTTCGTGAAATACCGTAACCTTCGTTATAACGGTCAGGAATGTAATAGTCCAGGTTTGAATAAAACTGCTGGATGAACTTATAGACCAGTGCCACGGCTGTGGTACCGTCTACATCATAATCTCCATAAATCAGAATGCGCTCTTTCTTTCCCATCGCCTTGTTCAGACGTTCCACTGCTATGTCCATGTCCTTCATCAGGAATGGATCATGCAGGTCGGGCAGTTGCGGACGGAAGAATTTCCGGGCATCATGTACCCGTGTGATTCCCCGCTGCACCAGGAGCCGTCCCAGAATAGGGCTAATGCCTAATTCCTGAACCAATGTCTGGCTTATCTCTGCCTGTTCTGATGTGATGGGTTGATAATTCCATTTGTGATTCATTTTATATATTGTTTTTTCTTTTTCGTATCTCAGGATGGGAGAGAATGACATTTTCCCCCAAGAAGCTGTAAAAGTACGAAAAAAAGATGAAGCATGGCTGTAATCAGATGAAAATATTTCAGAGGGATTACTTCGGTATGAAAAGGATATTTACAAAAGGAACGGGGTATTTCTTGCTTGGGAGGGTGGATAATGTGGTAATTTGGATATGTTATACCGATAAGTATTCAAACCCGTACAGACACGAGCTAAATGGCTTTGTGTTTTTTATTGGCACACGGATGAGGCGGATAAAACGATGACAACGGATCAGATTTTCTTTTTCCCTGATTACCAATAAATAAAATAAAAGAGATCCGTTGTCATCCGCCCGATCAGTCTCATCCGTGTGCATAGAAACAGAACGCAATTTGATTTGAATCTGAATAGACATGAGCAGACTCACCACAGAGTAACACAGAGTTCCACAGAGTTTTTTAGACATAAGAACAAAAGAACCAAAAGCCGAGATAAGAGCTTAAAGACGTTATGCAACTAATATGTTCTTTTGTTCTTATGTCTAAAAAACTCTGTGGAACTCCGTGGTGAAATACACTCAAAACTGATAAAGTATAAACACCCTGCAGTAGAGATGTACTGTTTGAATAATTATTACATCAGAGCGAATACTTCCCGTTGCCAACTCTGCTTTTCTAACCCCCGGCAAACTTTCGGTTGTCCCGGCTCCGGGGAGCAACCTCCTCGACTCCGGGGAGCGCATCCCTCGGCTCCGGGGAGGAGACTGCTCCCCGGAGCCGAGGAATGTGTTTTGTAATACGTTGATAAATAGCGGGTTAAAAAGATAGGTTTTTACCTCTTTTCTCACTTCTTTACTCTGTCCGTCTCCTGTCTTTCAGTACTTACGTGTATTAAAATACTGACAAATACGGTCCTTTAATCCTTGCTCTCCTGTCTCCTTTTCCTCACATCTCTGCCCTCATATTTGCAAATCGCATCTATCCACTCTTCGGTGAGCGCTTTCGATTCGTGCTTATCCAGATCGAATGCTACCATCACGGATGTGCAGATGCACTTTACCTCTCCGGTTTCTACATCGATCACCCGCTGAATGAGGTGAAAACTCTTTGTTCCGATCTCCGAAACAGCCGTTTGTACGGCAATGTGGTCCGATGCAAAGATCTGAGCCAGGAAGTCGGCCTCTATATGTACAACGACAATTCCATCCTTTTCCCAGTCCACTCCGGGGCAGACAGAGGCAAAATATTCTGTTTTGCCAAGATCATAGAATGAGAAGTAAACCGTGTTGTTGACATGACCGAATTTATCTACGTCATTGAATCGTAGTTGTATAGGCAGGGTGTGGCGAAACTTAATTTCTTCCATTTGTTTTCTCTTAAACTTTGTTATTACCATGCAAAAGTAGTATTTTTGCGCGTTACTCTTATCAGATATAAATCAAGAAATGATAGAAGATATTAAAAAAGCCTGTCAGGTGATGCAGGAGGGGGGGGTTATCCTTTATCCTACCGATACGATTTGGGGACTGGGCTGCGATGCGACCAATCCTGATGCAGTGCGCCGTGTGTACGAAATCAAGAAACGTGCAGACAGTAAAGCGATGTTGGTTCTGGTTGACTCATCCGTAAAGGTGGATTTTTATGTGCAGGATGTGCCCGAAGTGGCATGGGACCTAATAGAACTGGCCGACAAACCACTTACTATAATTTATTCGGGGGCCCGCAATCTGGCTCCGAACCTGCTTGCCGAAGATGGCAGCGTAGGTATCCGTGTGACCAGTGAGGACTTTTCCCGTCGTCTTTGCCAGCAATTCCGCAAGGCAATTGTGTCGACATCGGCCAACATCAGCGGACAGCCTTCGCCGGCCAATTTCAGTGAAATAAGTGATGACGTTAAATCACAGGTAGATTATATTGTAGGCTTTCGCCAGGATGACATCAGTCGTCCCAAACCATCGAGCATTATTAAACTTGATAAAGGCGGAGTGATAAAGATTATCCGTGAATAGATGAAGCAGTTGGTGGATTATATGGTGGCAGCGTTGGTGCTGTTGCTATGTTGCCCATTACTGCTCTATATTGCTATCCGCATTCGCATGCAGGGAGCGGGTAGCGTTTTTTACCAGCAAGAGCGGTTGGGAAAGGGAGGTGTCCCCTTTCGGATGGTGAAATTTCGTACCATGGTGACAGGTGCGGAAGATGGGACGCCGTTGCTTGCTGTTTCTGATGATCAGCGGGTGACAGCTTTTGGCCGGACACTGCGTAAACATCATTTGGATGAACTGCCGCAGTTCTGGAATGTTTTGAAGGGAGATATGTCCATTGTCGGACCACGCCCCGAACGCGCCTGGTTTGTACAACAAATATTGGAGAAGACCCCGGACTATAAACGGATATTTAACCTGAAACCAGGGATTACCTCTTTAGGAATGGTGAAATTCGGGTATGCTAACACGATAGAGAAAATGATTGAACGTTCCCGTTACGACCTTTATTATTTAGAACACTATAGCTTTTGGCTCGACGTGAAAATTCTACTGGCAACCGTCAGAGAAGTGTGGATCGGCAAAGGCATTTAGACAGAAATATGGAAAAAGAAAAGATTAGTCTGCTACAGCATTTTATTCATTGGCGTGAAAACAATATTAAGGAAAAGCAATTCATTCTTATCCTTAGTTTTCTGGTGGGCATTTTCACAGCGATTGCTGCATTGATATTGAAGTTCCTGATTCACTCGATACAGAATTTCCTTACCGACAACTTTAGTGCAACGGGGGTGAATTACCTCTATCTGGTATATCCGGTAGTAGGTATCTTTCTGGCCGGATGGTTTGTGCGGAACATTGTGAAAGATGATATCAGCCATGGAGTTACCAAGATACTCTATGCCATCTCCCGGAGGCAGGGACGCATCAAACGGCACAACGTGTGGTCGTCCACCATTGCCAGCGCCATCACCATCGGCTTTGGCGGGTCGGTTGGAGCGGAAGCACCTATTGTGCTGACAGGATCGGCCATCGGTTCCAATCTGGGAAGCGTGTTTAAGATGGAACACCGCACGCTGATGCTGCTTGTGGGATGTGGTGCTGCCGGTGCCATTGCCGGTATCTTCAAAGCGCCTATTGCCGGGTTGGTATTCACGCTGGAGGTACTCATGATCGATCTGACGATGTCCTCACTGCTACCCCTGCTCATCTCCGCAGTGACGGCTGCTACGGTCTCTTATATCACCACCGGCACGGAAGCGATGTTCAAATTCCACCTCGATCAGGCGTTTGAACTGGAACGTATCCCTTTTGTTATTCTGCTGGGCATCTTCTGTGGGTTAATCTCGTTGTATTTCACCCGTGCCATGAATTCGGTGGAAGGCGTCTTTGGCAAACTCAACAATCCTTATAAGAAGCTGGCCTTGGGAGGGGTGATGCTGAGCGTACTCATCTTTCTTTTCCCACCGCTTTATGGCGAAGGTTACGATACGATCAACCTCTTGCTGAACGGCACGAGCAATGCCGACTGGGATACGGTGATGAACAACTCCCTGTTTTATGGATACGGCAATCTGCTGCAAGTCTATCTGATACTGATTATCCTGTTGAAAGTCTTTGCCTCCAGTGCAACGAACGGAGGCGGGGGCTGCGGTGGTATCTTCGCACCTTCGCTCTACTTAGGTTGTATTGCAGGATTTGTCTTTTCACACTTCAGCAATGACTTTGCATTCTCAGCCTATCTGCCCGAGAAGAACTTTGCACTTATGGGGATGGCTGGCGTGATGAGCGGAGTGATGCATGCCCCGTTGACGGGGGTATTCCTCATCGCCGAGCTGACGGGTGGATATGACCTCTTTCTGCCATTGATGATTGTCTCCGTCAGTTCCTATCTGACTATCATTGTTTTCGAACCGCACAGTATCTATTCCATGCGTTTGGCAAAGAGGGGGCAGCTATTAACCCATCATAAGGACAGAGCTGTACTGACGCTGATGAAGATGGAGAATGTGGTGGAGAATGATTTCGTAACCGTTCATCCGGAGATGGATTTGGGTGAACTGGTTAAAGCCATTGCTGCTTCACATCGTAATATCTTTCCTGTGACAGATAAGAACGGTATATTGCTCGGCATTGTTTTGCTGGACGATATCCGTAACATCATGTTCCGGCAAGAACTTTATCATCGTTTCACGGTGAATAAACTGATGACATCGGCCCCTGCCAAACTGTTTGATACGGATGGTATGGAACAGGTGATGCAGACCTTTGATGATACAAAGGCCTGGAATCTGCCTGTGGTGAACGAAGAAGGCAAGTATCTGGGCTTCGTCTCGAAATCAAAGATATTTAATTCGTACCGGCAGGTGTTGGTACATTTCTCGGAAGACTAAAATAATTATTCAATGTGCCAATATGCCAATGTGCCAATTGGCTGTGTTATAATAGAGTTGTAATATAACTGGCCTATTGCCACATTGTCGTATTGTCACATTATTAAATACTCTCAATTGGCATATTGTCACATTATTGTTTATGAAGAAAGAAGATTTAAGAATCGTTTATATGGGAACTCCCGATTTTGCAGTGGAGGGTTTGCGTTGCCTCGTCGAAGGTGGTTACAATGTGGTTGGTGTGATTACCATGCCCGATAAACCGGCAGGTCGTGGTCATAAAATCCAGTTCTCCCCTGTCAAACAGTTTGCATTAGACCATAATCTGCCTTTGTTGCAGCCGGAGAAACTGAAGGATGAAAGCTTTGTGCAAGCTTTGCGTGAATGGAAAGCCGACCTGCAAATCGTAGTTGCTTTCCGCATGCTGCCGGAAGTTGTCTGGAATATGCCCCGTTTGGGGACATTTAACCTGCATGCTTCTCTGCTTCCCCAATATCGTGGTGCTGCTCCTATCAATTGGGCGGTTATCAACGGTGATACGGAAACAGGTATTACCACTTTCTTCCTGAAGCACGAAATCGACACGGGAGAAGTCATCCAACAAGTTCGCGTTCCGATTGCAGATACGGATAATGTAGAAGTCGTGCATGATAAACTAATGATGTTAGGTGGCAGGCTTGTTATAGAGACAGTAGATGCCATTTTAGCGGGTACTGTGAAACCTATTCCACAGGAAGAAATGGCTGTAGTAGGAGAATTACGTCCAGCTCCTAAAATCTTTAAAGAAACCTGTAGGATTGACTGGAATCAGCCTGTAAAACGTATCTATGATTTCATTCGTGGCCTTTCCCCTTATCCGGCAGCATGGACTGAACTCATAAATCCTTCGGGCGAACCTGTTGTAGTGAAGATTTTTGAGAGTGAAAAGCGATTCGAAACTCATCAATTGCTTCCGGGTACAATCGTGACAGACGGAAAGAAATCTCTCAAAGTAGCTGTTACGGATGGTTTTATAGGCATTCTTGCTTTGCAGTTCCCCGGCAAGAAACGGCTTAGGACAGAAGAACTGTTGCGTGGTTACAAAATTACCGGGGATATGAGGATGAAGTGACTTGTAATAGAACAATAATGAAGGGATTTACGATTAGATGATTTACGATGTACGATTGGGATTAGTCTGCTTTACATTACTGAAACAGGCTATTAAAAGGTAACTTCAATCGTACATCGTCTAATCGTAAATCATCTAATCGTCTAATCGTAAATCCCCTCATTAATGAGTATTCCGCAGTAGAAACTGCACGTCAATGAGTTAATAATATGGTTCCCATTAAAAATATTTCTCTTTTCTTTTGGCTCTTTCACTAAGATTCCTTTTCTTTGCCCATTATTAACTCTTTAAATGTGAATGCCTATAGAAACACGTTACGCTAATTATATCTAATCGCATACGTAATGAACACATGGAACAACAAGGCTGACGAAACGTTAGTCTCTCTCTATGCCGAAGGAGAGAATCAGGCATTTAATGTACTTCTAAATAGGTATAAGGACAAGTTGTACTCTTATATTTATTATATTGTACGCAACTCCGAGATGACAGAAGACATCTTTCAAGAAACTTTTATGAAGGCAATTATTACTATCCGTCAGGGACGTTACAATGAAAATGGTAAGTTCTCTGCTTGGTTGCGGCGTATTGCCCATAACTTGATTATAGACTCTTTCCGTCAGGAGAAATCGGAGAATCTGGTGTCTTGTGATGAGCCGGAAGTGAACATTCTGAATAATATCGGTCTGGCAGAAGGGACGATAGAGAATACGATTGTAAATCGGCAGATATTATCTGACGTACGCCGTTTGATGGAATTCCTGCCAGATGAACAACGCGAAGTGGTATATATGCGTTTCTACCAGGATCTCAGTTTCAAGGAGATAGCAGAGCAGACAGGTGTAAGTATCAATACTTCACTGGGGCGTATGCGTTATGCTATCCTTAACCTTCGTCGCATGGCCGAAAAGAACGGAGTCGTTCTTACCGTTGATTAAATTTAACTAACTTGTTATATACTAAAAGGTTTGTTTCCTACGTTCTAAAGGAAACAAACCTTTTAGTGTATAAGGCCTATGAATAAAAAAACTACTCCCTCTCATCAACAGTGTCCCAAAGAAAAGAACTCGGTGGAAAGTAAGAGGCCCCGGGTCAGTGAACAAACGCTGGCTTTTCTACGTTCTTTTGCCGGTAACTATTATGTGGAACAGCAATTGCCACAAGGGTTACAAGGGATTATATTGGGATAAATTTGTTACTTCCGTTTATTCCCTCTACTTTTGTATCATTGTATTAAATTTGTAATAAAGACAAGCTCATGAAACCAATGATATCTCCTTCTATTCTCTCTGCAGATTTTGCTTATTTGGCGAAAGATGTTGAAATGTTAAACCGTAGCGAAGCCGACTGGGTTCATATTGATATTATGGATGGCGTATTTGTGCCTAATATCTCTTTTGGATTTCCGGTATTGAAGTATGTGGCCAAGCTAAGTGAGAAACCACTTGATGTACATCTGATGATTGTACAACCGGAGAAATTTATTCAGGAGGTGAAAGCGTTAGGAGCTCATGTGATGAATGTGCATTATGAAGCATGTCCGCACCTCCACAGGGTGGTGCAGCAAATCCGGGAAGCAGGTATGCAGCCGGCAGTGACCATAAATCCGGCCACGCCCGTCGCAATGCTTCAGGATATTATTCGTGATGTATATATGGTGCTCATCATGAGTGTTAACCCTGGTTTCGGGGGGCAGAAATTTATTGAACATTCCGTAGAGAAGGTTCGTGAGCTACGTGCATTGATAGAACGTACGGGCTCAAAAGCTTTGATTGAAGTAGATGGTGGGGTAAACCTTGAAACCGGTGCACGTCTGGTGGCTGCCGGTGCCGATGTATTGGTGGCAGGAAACGCAGTATTTGCCGCCGAAAACCCTGAAGAGATGATCCACCGGCTGAAAGAGCTATAATTAATGCTCTTTGCCTGGCTGCATCGCTATCCTTTTTTACGCCTGTTATGCCCTTTAGTTGTGGGTATTTATTGTGGCGACGAACTTTTTTTCCAGAGGCAGTCCGGAAGGATTGCCTTTGGCGTTATTTTACTTCTCTTTCTGTCTTTCGGAGGGCTGATTTTCTTCTTTAACCGGAAGCATTACTCCGGACGTTGGCTCTTTGGGAGCTGCCTCCTTCTCTTTTGTTTTACTTTGGGTACCGGATTGATGAACCGGGAATTACGCCAGGCTGAATCTGTGTTTCCACAAAAGGAGACGACCTATAGGCTGATTGTTACGGAGCAACCGCAGGTGAAAGAGAAAAGTGTACTTTGCCGCGTACTGTTGATAGAACAGATTGATTCTGTTTCCGGGCGACTTGCTTTGGATCATAAAGCTCTCCTTTATTTCACTAAAGATTCCTTGAGCGAGCACTTGCGTAGTGGGGATGAACTATTGGTTTATACCAAACTTTCTCCTCCGGTGAATAATGGCAATCCGGATGAGTTTGATTATGCCCGTTTCTTGTTCCGCAGACAGGTGGCTGCTATTGGATTTGCTTACGCAGATAACTGGAAAGTGATTTCACGGGGTACCATGCGCTCTTTTCGTCAGCAAGCAATGGATTGCCGGGAGTCTGTTTTGTCTGTTTATCGTCGCCTTGGGTTTCGGGGAGATGATTTAGCTGTGCTTTCGGCTCTTACCATCGGTTATAAGGAGGAGTTAAGTGAAGATATCCGCGAAACTTATTCCATATCCGGTGCAAGTCATGTGCTTGCTTTGTCTGGTTTGCATATCGGTTTTCTATATTTGCTGCTTTGTTTCTGTCTGCGATGGTTACCTGAGCGATGGCGGATGGTGGTTTTGCTACGTACTTTACTGATCCTTTTGTCTCTTTGGGCCTTTGCCTTTTTTACAGGGCTGTCTGCTTCAGTAGTCCGGTCAGTAGTTATGTTTTCTCTGTTTACTTTGGCGGGGTTGTCCGGGCGAACTAATTTTTCGCTGAATACTCTTCTGATAGCAGCTTTCTTTATGTTGCTTTGTCGGCCATCCTGGTTGTTTGATGTTGGTTTCCAACTCTCATTTTGTGCAGTGGCCGCTATTTTGCTGATACAACCTTGCATATACAGATTGATTCCTGTGGCGGGTTCCCGCATCGGGCGGTACATTTGGGGATTGATGAGCGTTTCTATTGCTGCGCAGATTGGCACAGCTCCACTGGTGCTCCTCTACTTTTCCCGTTTCTCTACTCATTTTCTGCTGACCAACTTATTGGTGATACCGTTGGTGTCACTTATAATGTATGTAGCCGTCATTATGTTGTTGCTGAATCCTCTGCCTTTCCTGCAGGAACTTGCGGCGGCAGCACTGAGAGGGCTGGTTGGGGCGTTGAACAATTGTGTCCGTTGGATAGAGCAGCTCCCATGGGCGTCTGTTGATGGGGTATGGGTGTATATTCCGGAGGTTTTCGGATTCTATCTGGCTTTGATTTTGGGAGGATGGTATCTGTTTTTACGTACGGGAAAGCGTCTTGCTGTCTGTCTTTCCTGTATATTTCTTGTTTGTATTTATCATGTGTCGATGAGAGTCATCGACCGTCCCCGGCAAAGCATTGTATTTTATAATGTCCGCAATTGTCCGGTGGTTCATTGTGTTGCGTCCAACGGATCTTCCTGGCTGGCTTATGCCGATAGTTTGCCGGATGAATCCCGGTTGCGCAGGGCTGTTTCAAAGCGATGGAATCGCCAGGGGTTGAAGCCCCCTCAACCTGTTACTGCCGATTATACCTGCTCTGCATTGGTATATGATCATCACCTTCTTTCCTTTTCCGGTTGCAGGGTTTGTGTGTTGAATGATAATTACTGGCGAAACAAAACGACCCTACAGCCGTTATCTATTGATTATCTTTACGTATGCAAAGGCTATGACGGACATTTGCGTGAATTGGCCGACTTGTTTGTCATTCATAATGTGATTCTTGATGCCTCTCTTTCCGACCGTCGTTTACAGGCATATAAAATAGAGTGTCAGCAGCAAGGTGTTCATTTTATATCACTCTCAGATGAAGGTTCTACTGAGTTTTTGCTTTAAGTACGAAGAATTATCGTAATTTTGCCGGACGGTAATATGGCAATTGTACTGATATGCCATGTGCCTAATTTACGAAAGATAAGCAAATAGAATATTAATCCATAAACAAACGTGTCTGGCCATCGGCACATTGCCCATTGGCGTATTGACACATAATTATTATGCTGACTAAAGTAATAGAACAAGCTAAGATAGATCATTTCACAAAATGGTTTGAACGTGCTGATAAAATAGTGATTGTATCCCATGTATCTCCTGATGGCGATGCAATAGGATCTTCTTTGGGGCTTGCCCATTTTCTGGATTCACAGGATAAGACTGTAAACGTGATTGTACCCAATGTCTTCCCCGATTTTCTGAAATGGATGCCGGGTAGTAAGGATATTTTGTTGTACGACCGTTACAAGGAATTTGCTGATAAGCTGATAGCTGAGGCAGATGTGATTTGCTGTCTGGACTTTAATGCTTTGAAACGGATCGAGAAAATGGGAGATGCTGTAGCCGCTTCACCTGCCCGTAAAATAATGATCGATCATCATCTGTACCCCGAAGAATTCTGTCAGATTATTATCTCACATCCGGAAATATCTTCTACCTCCGAACTTATATTCCGGTTAATCTGTCGTATGGGATACTTCAGTGATATCTCTTTGGAAGGAGCCGAATGTATTTATACAGGTATGATGACAGATACCGGAGGGTTTACTTATAATTCCAATAATCGTGAAATATACTTCATTATCAGTGAACTTCTGTCGAAAGGGATTGATAAGGATGATATCTATAGAAAAGTATACAATACTTACTCGGAGAGTCGTCTGAGGCTGATGGGGTATGTTTTGTCGAATATGAGGGTTTATCGTGAGTATAACTCTGCGTTGATTTCTTTGACAAGAGATGAACAAAGCCAGTTTGATTATATCAAAGGTGATAGCGAAGGTTTTGTTAATATACCTCTTTCCATTAAGAATGTCTGCTTTTCTTGTTTTTTGCGTGAAGATACGGAAACCAGGATGATTAAGATATCCTTACGTTCTGTAGGTACATTTCCCTGTAACAAAGTGGCTGCCGAATTCTTTAATGGCGGTGGTCATCTGAATGCTTCGGGTGGTGAGTTTTATGGTACGATGGACGAGGCAAGGGAAGTATTTGAACGAGCTTTGGAAAAATACTCAGAGCAGTTGACAATTGATAATTGACAGTGGACAATTGACAGTTGACAGTTGATAGCTACTATGTAGTGTGATAGCGCAGCTAATTGTCAATTGTCAATTGTCCACTGTCAATTGTAAACCGTCAACTGTCAATTAAATAACTAAATAAGTTAAAAGACTTGAACTTTCAACTTTTAACTCTCAATTTTCAACTAAATTACGGTACATTTGTACGGACATATAGTTAAGATACAGACGAATGAAGAAACTTATATTATTATTTATTTCCCTGTTGGCTCTTGGAGCCTTTTTTCAGGCATGTGATGACACGAAAACCTATGCTGAGATGCTCGAAGAAGAGCGGGACGGTGTCAATGATTTCATTAAAAAGAATAATATTGAAGTAATCACTGTAGAGGAATTCGAAAAGGATACGATTACAGAATGTGAAGACGGATATCCGGTTCAGTATCCGGGCAAGAATCAGTATGTTGCTTTCTCTAATGGTATTTATATGCAAGTTGTGCAACGTTACGGGACTCCGCGTGCCGCATCCGAGCCTTATCCCAATCTTGAAGCTGCTCTTCCGTTTGAAACCGGTAACCTGATCCTTACCCGCTTTAAAGAAGTCGATATCTTAACCGGGGAACCAACTTCTGTTTCTAATGTGGATAATCAATATTATCCGCCTATGAATAATTATCCTACAGGTTTTCGTTATACGATAGACGGAACAAGTATATACGGGCAGTTTATTCAAGAACCGGGACTTGATTCCGAATATTATTGGGATGTAACGATTGGTGGTCAGTATGGAACCTCAGTTCCTGCCGGCTGGCTGATGGCTTTGCAGTATGTCAAAGATGGAGCGCATGTCAGACTGATTGTGCCATCGAAGAGCGGACACTCTTATGCACAACAGAAGGTATATCCTTATTTCTATGATATATATAGATTCTCTATCTATTGATACTACACTGATAGAACTAACTTTAATTACCGATATTTAAATCCTTATGACTCTAATCAAATCTATCTCTGGAATCCGCGGAACGATTGGCGGAGGTGCAGGCGAGGGATTGAACCCGCTTGACATTGTGAAATTCACATCGGCGTATGCTACGCTGATTCGTAGAACATGTAAATCTACAAGCAATAAAATCGTAGTAGGCCGTGATGCACGTATCTCCGGCGAAATGGTGAAAAACGTGGTAGTCGGCACTCTTATGGGTATGGGCTGGGATGTAGTAGATATTGATCTTGCTTCTACTCCTACAACAGAGCTGGCCGTGACGATGGAAGGCGCTTGCGGAGGTATCATTCTGACGGCTTCGCACAATCCTAAGCAATGGAATGCGCTGAAATTGCTTAACGAGCATGGTGAATTTCTGAATGCAGCCGAAGGCAACGAAGTGCTTCGTATTGCCGAAGCTGAAGAGTTTGACTTTGCAGATGTAGATCATCTCGGCTCTTATCGTAAAGATCTTACTTACAATCAAAAACATATTGACAGTGTTTTAGCACTTGATCTGGTGGACGTGGAAGCTATCAGGAAAGCTGATTTCCGCGTGGCTATCGACTGTGTGAATTCTGTCGGAGGTATTATTCTTCCCGAATTGCTCGAACGCCTCGGTGTAAAGCATGTGGAGAAACTTTATTGCGAACCTACCGGTAATTTTGCCCATAACCCCGAACCGCTTGAGAAGAATCTGGGTGATATTATGAACCTTATGAAAGGTGGTAAGGCAGACGTGGCTTTTGTGGTAGACCCTGATGTTGACCGCCTGGCAATGATTTGTGAGAACGGTGTGATGTATGGTGAGGAATATACGCTGGTGACTGTGGCCGATTATGTGTTGAAACATACTCCGGGTAATACTGTTTCTAATTTGAGCTCTACCCGTGCATTGCGCGACGTGACTCGCAAATATGGAATGGAATACAATGCTTCGGCTGTGGGTGAAGTCAATGTGGTGACTAAAATGAAGGCTACCAATGCTGTGATTGGTGGTGAAGGTAATGGTGGAGTGATTTATCCTGCCAGCCACTATGGGCGCGATGCTTTGGTAGGTATTGCTCTTTTCCTGAGTCATCTGGCTCATGAAGGAAAGAAGGTGAGTGAGTTGCGTGCTACTTATCCTCCTTATTTTATAGCAAAGAACCGTGTGGATCTTACCCCGGAAATTGATGTAGATGCCATCCTTGCCAAAGTGAAAGAGATCTATAAGAATGAAGAAATCAATGACATCGACGGTGTAAAGATTGATTTTGCCGATAAGTGGGTACATTTGCGTAAGAGCAATACAGAGCCGATAATCCGTGTGTATAGCGAGGCTTCAACGATGGAAGCCGCCGAAGAAATCGGACAAAAGATTATGGATGTAATCAATGAACTGGCTAAATGATAATTCTTTTCTAAGATTATACTTGAAGTGTAAATAAGCGGAGGCTGTTGCAAAGTAATATTTGCAGCAGCCTCTCTTTCTTTGTGCTCGTGTTGTTTCGGCTTGTCAGAAGTAGCGATATCTTCTTCTGAACAGTAATAGCAGCAGAATTCCTGCCAGGACGATGACGTACGGTACTACAGACCCGCTACGCTTTTGAGTTTCCTTTTCGTTCTCTTCTGTCCGGATTTGTTTCCGGAGGTACTGTGTAGTGTCCGTCTGTTGCCATTGTTCTTGTTGCCGGCTGCTTTTCGTGTTCTGCTTTTTTCGGGAGGTCACTGTGCGGGTGAGTTTTAAGCCTGTCGTGTCTTTTCGTATCATTAGTGTTGTCTCCTCGCTGAACGTCTCGATGACTTCGGCTTGTTTGCCGGTGCATTGGCGGGTGTTTCTCGCCTCTTTCTGTGTGATTGCCATGATGGAGTCACGCTCTGCGTAATGCGTCCGGGTAAGCGCTTTCCGACTGCCACATCCCGATACTGCTGCGAGTAGCAATAACACACCGATACGTTGTGCCGTTTTCATACCATTACCTCCGTTTCCTTCAGCCACTTTCGTACGTCAAAACACGGACAGGCTTTGATGTACTCTTCAGGTTCGATGTGTCCGTTTCCATTCAGATCGGGCGATGTATCGCGATGCCCGATGACGTAGCGTATGGCGGGATACTGCTGTTGCAGTTCGGTGATGAGTTGCTTCATGGCTTGTTTTTGTGTCGGTGTTCTTGTGTCTGTGGGTTGTCCGTTGGTGTTCAGACCACCTACGTAGCATATTCCGATACTTTGCCGGTTCCAACCGTAGCAGTGGGCACCCTCTTTTTCTATGGAGCGGCCCTTTTCAATGGTTCCGTCCAGGCGGATGACACAGTGGTAACCTATCTCTTTGAATCCGCGTCGGCGGTGCCATTGGTCTATGTCGGCTGCTGTAAAGTCCACTCCGCTACGTGTAGCGGAGCAGTGGATGATGATAGAGTCTATTGTTCTCATGCGTTTTGTGCTATTAAAAGGTTTGTACTAAAGAATGGGGAGGGTTAATATTCCGATGGTGGTTGCCGGTTGGGGCATCCTCGGATAAAGCAGCGTTTTGCTTCCAGTTCCTTGCAAGTTATTTCTGCTTCGTGACAGCGGTTTATCCACTCTTGCTTTTCGGTTTGTTCTTTGTGCAATTCGTTGTACAGGGCATCTATGCGCGTATCCCGTTGCACTATCCGCTCTTCGAGCCAGTTCACCTGTTGACGGTGGTTTTCATTTTCAAGGCTGTTTACTCCAGCCTCACTTCTGCGTGCTTCCGTCTTTCGGTTCACCAGCCAATTCAAGCCCCATTTGATGGCTTCCATCCCGCCCAAGGCGGAGATGAAAGCCAGAATGTCAGAACTGGTCATAATGGGCTATACGCTGGGATCTTCGCCTTCGCCACCGCCGCCGTCGGGTTTTTCGGCGTTGATACGGTCTACATCTTTCAATACCAGCCCGTCGGTACGTGTGCTGGTCGAAGTACTCAGGCGGATTTCGCTATCGGCGCGAAAACAGATACGCAGCCCTCTGATGTCGGCAGCTGTGAAGTCTTCCGGGAGGTCTGTTCCCTTGCTTTGTGCGGCGAGGAAGAAGTAGCCCAACCCGTTGATATTCACTGTACGGCCTGTCAGCAGCAGTTTTTTCAGCAGTGTGCGGAAGTCTTTCAACACGCTGATTGTTTCTCCTTCGCTGACACCGGCATTGCTGCTGATTTCTTTGGCGATTTCGTCCAGCGTAGCAGCGCTACTGTACTGATAAGTGATCTGCGGATACGTCTTTTTAGGCGAGTTTTTGTCGCTGAGATCTGATGGTCTTGTGATTTTTTTGAATAAGATAGCCATAATAAGCTCCTTTCTTTTTTAGTGATACAATCGTGATACTTTGTGTTCTGTTATTAATAACACTACAAATATAAGCATGTTTGGGGGGAGTGAAAAGGACAGGTGATGATGCCGCTTTTGTGTGTGTAAATTGTTGATGTAGAGATTGTTGTGGGGTTATGGCGTTGCTGGAGTACACTGCGTTTCCCCGTGCGGGTAACGAACCGGACAGAATGGGGCATAAGGGCGGTGATAATTAAAGGGAGAAGGGAGTTAAGAGAAGGGAGAAGGGAGAGTGGAGAGGGGAGAAGTGCTGTGCAGTGTGATAGCGCAGCTAACTATTGACTTTTAACAGAATAAGGCTTTAATTAAAGGGAGAAGAAGGGAATATTGAGAATTTAGAAGGGAGGTGTACTGCCACAGCGCAGCCCCTTCTCCCTTCTCCATTCTCCCTTCTCTTAACTCCCTTCTCCCTTTAATACCTTCCTTTAATACTTAGTTTTTTACTACTTTGTAAGCGATTCGTTGCTTACCGTTGCTGAGTACGAACAGATAGATACCTTTAGGGTTATTTCCGATATAAACGTTGTTTTCGGTATTCAGGTGTTGCTTGCTGGTGTAGACAAGGCTGCCATTGAGAGATACTAATTGCAAGGTCCACAGGTCGGTAGAGGTGCTGTTGGCGTTGATATACAGGTAATCGTTGTCCGTCCATATGCTAAAGCTGTTTGATAACATGGGTGTTTCTTCGATTCCGGTAGGCACAGGTTGCAGGATTGCAAATACCGGTACATAGCCATTGTCTTTAGCCTTCTCGGCGGATACGTTCACCACCCCTTTCAGTGTTGCATATCCCGGGGCGGAAATGGTGTAGGAAACATCACCTGCCACGATGTCCGTAAAGGAAACATTGCCCTCGTATCCTGCTGCCAGTTGTCCGTAGCCTTCGAGGCTGACGGTGGCGCCTTCCGGTGCATACTCGCTTTCATAGCAATCGGCCACCAGGAACTGAACGGTGTAGGTGTTGGCGGTCTCTTTGGGGAGGGTCAGGGTGATGATCTGATCTGTTTCGCCTATGGTCACAGATTGGCTGACGGCTTTGTAGCCTTTGCACCAGGCGCGTACCTGATAGACTCCTGCCGGGAACATGGCGTATATGCTACGGTTGTCGGAGTAGATGAACTTGCCGTCCTGGTATACGGAGATTTCGGTACTTTTGTCTATGTATTGCCCCTCTTCGTCTTGAGTATACACGCGCAGGCGTTGGTAGGTGCTGTAGTCGAGCGCTAATTCCTTGTCGGCAGGAAGTGTGATGGTGCCGGATATCTCTTTGCCTTCGGGTTCGTCGACGCTATAGGTGTAGGTTCCTTCGGGAAGTTGGATCGTTTTTTCGCCTATACCGCTTTCTGTTCTTATTCCGTAGTCTCTGATGGGAATTCCGCTCTTATAAAACCGTACGGAGCAATAATCGTCGTATTCGGACACTATTCCCTTTACCTTGATAGTGAGTGATGCTTCCTTCGCCTCTTTGTGTGTCAGAGTTACGGTTTGTGGTTGGTCTGCAACGCTGAATTCAGCGGTTGATACGTTGGTTTCGCCCATGTTGTTCCGGTTCTCGAATTTGGCTACGTACTCTCCCTGGGGTAGATATACATCGATAAAGTTGCCATCATTGGTGTTGAGCCGATAGATGTATGTGTCTTTGTCTTTATGCGTACTGTTGCAGATATAGATGGAAGATTCGTATGTCACTGGCCATGCTGTGCCGTTTTCATCGACTACGTTCAACGCCACTTTCTGGTAGTCGGCAGTCGATAATGTGATTGTTACCGTTTTATCCGTATCCAGTTTCATTAGTGTTTCGGGGGTATTTATCCGTTTGCCCTGTGTTATCCCAAGGCTGTAAGCGTAATCGCCGGCGGGCAGATAATAAGATCCGGTAAATCCGTCTGTGGGGTTTCCGTTGAATAAGGCAAAGGTATTTCGGTATTCTATTGCATGGCTGACCAGGGTGAGCATCGGTACGCCGTAGGAGTTTCCTGATTTAAACTTCTCCAGCAGGTCGCCGTTTACTTTGAATGTCAGTTCCTTGTAGTTTTCAAAGGAGAGTCTGATATCCATGTCGGCTCCGGCTATCTTGAACGAGCGTTCCTGTGGCTTGTAATCGGCAAGATTCGTTCTGCATGTATATGTACCATCAGGCAGGTGCAGCTTGATTTTTCCTTGCTCGTCTGCCGTATACGTTTCCGTATTATTTCTCGTACCTATACTAACGTTTGTTCCCGCCATCGGCTTACCGGTCCGGTCGATCACGCTGATGGTGACCTGGTGGTAATCGTTTTCGTTGAGTGTGTAAGTCACGGTCATGTCTTGTCCGGCTACTGTAAACTTTTGCTTACTGATTCCGGGGAACGATTCTTGTGTAGTCCGGTCGGTGATCGTTGCCGATATCTCATATTCGCCATCCGACAGGTAATATCCGTGATCTGCTTCACAATAGTCTGATTGCCCCCCTTGGGTTGAATTGACGTATATCTCCGACAGTGCATATTTTTCGATGTCACTCGATGTAAATGTCACTTTGTGATAGTCGGCAAAAGAGACGGAGATGGTTTCGTGTTTGGTGACGTGTATTTTTCCTTCTTTAGTAAACATGTCCGGATAGGAGATGCGGTATGGGTAATACGAATTGTCGTTCGATTTCTCTAAAACGGTGGTATAGAGACTGGTCTGTTCATTGTACTGTACGGTATTGCCCGCTATGCTTACGCTCATTTGGGAGGGATCTGTCATGAAGCCGCCGGGAGTAATGTCCAGGCTGATGCGGAAGTACTGGTCTTTGTAAGAGATCTCCTGTACCATCTCCTGGCTACCTACCACGATCTCTCCTTCGATAGAGCTGTAACTCTCTTTGTCTGTCTCGATCATTGCCAATACGCGGTAAGTATAGGTACCGGCTGTGGCTATATAGGTCACTTCTCCCTTGGCATCCGTCTTTTGTCCGTCCCAGTAGCTGTCGGAGGGAATCAGTTGGCTCACGATGGCTTTTTCTATCGGGAGTCCGTCCATATCGAGTACGCGGACGGTGACTTTCTTGCCCGTTTCGTAGCTGAACGTTTGTACTATGGGGGCGTCTGCTAAGCTGATTTCCTGATAGATGGGGATGTAGTAGGCTTCCTTGCCTGTTACTCTGGCACCGATTTTATAGCTTCCTTTGGGCAGATAAATATCGGTAGGCTGGGCGGTGATGGTTTGTTCGTAGGACTGCTGTGGCCCGGATATGGTGATCAGTCCGGGGCATAGCGCATTGGTTTCGTCTTTGATGGCTACCGTCATTTTCTGCTTTCCGGCCAGCGGGTTGTTTATTTCCATTCGGCCGTCGGTCAGCTCTTTTACGTCTATTGTGCTGACGGAGGTTACTCCCGAAATGCTTCCGGTGAGTTCCCAATACAGTTGTTCGCCCTCGTAGAGGAAGCTGAAGGTACCGCTATCGGTCCATTTTATATTTAAATGCTTCTTGTTGTAGAGGGAGCCTTTGTCGGGAAAGAGGTCTATGCCTGTAAACAGGGAATGCTGTTCGGGTTCCACCCCTTTCAATGTTAGGGTAAGCCAGTAATGTCCTTCGAGTTTTACGACAACGGGGTCGTTACCACCGGTCCATACGAGTTCATAGCTGTCTCCGGCTACTTGCATGCTTAGGAAGTTTAGGCTGCTACGTTTTACTACAAACTTGCCGTTTGCGTCTGTAGTGTACTCTCCTGCTCCGTCGGAACCGGTTCCGCTGATGAATGCTTGCAGCCCTGGTATGGGTAAGTCTTTGCTGTCTGTGATTAGTACGGTCATGTCTTTGGCCCACGTACAGACGGTTACCAGGCACATCAGGCCCACTAATAGTAATCTTCGTTTCATAATATAAAGTATTGTTTGTGCTTCTCCAGTTCCTATAAAAGCGTTAAAATAAATAAAGTGTGGAACTGCAATATTTGTTTTGAAAATAGGGAAAAGAAGTAAGAATTGAAAAGAAAAGCATAACAAAAGCAAATATAATAGCTAATTTACAGTACTTTATGTGGTATCAGTTTCGGGATTGACTTCTTAATTTGTTTTAATCCGTTTCAAGTTTCTTCGGGATATATGGGAACATATACGGGAATTTATATACCTTTGCGATGTGAACCAAAAACGCATTGCCGATGAAAGTTTCCGTCTATCTGAAAAAGTGTTCCTCTACGACCTCGAACATCTGCTTCCGTGTCCGTGAGAAGAATGTGGATATAAAGGTGGTTTCGTCTCTTACAGTTCATGACAAGTACTGGGATGCAGATACCCTAAGTTATAAACGCACGACAGCCGTACCTGCCATCGACCAGAAACGCCTGCCTGAGCAGATTGCCGCCATCATCGAGAAAGTGGAGAAGACCTTTTCGGACAAGGCGGACAGCAAATGGCTGAAGCAGGTTATCGAAGATGTGCTGTATCCTGCCCGTGCCTTCGAACGCAACCATCCGAACCTGCTCTACCGTGTTCATGAATATCTGGAGAAGTACGAAGGGGCTGATAGAACCAAAGAGCATATCATACGTTTCGAGCGCAAGATGTCCCGCTATCACGACTACCAACGTGAAATACTAGGCAATCGTGATTTCACGCTCTTTGTGGAGACTGTCACACTGGAACAGATGAACGGTTTCCGGGATTATGTCGCGAATGAGTACCTGCTGCGCCAAGAGCATCCTGAGTTCTATGTTCCCCGTATGCTTATCAACCACAAACCCAAGCCGCTCTCCAACACGACCGTCATCAACATCATGAACTTCTTCTGTACATTCCTGCACTGGTGCAAGAGGATGAAGTATTCCGACAACGAGGTGTATGCACTCTACGGCTGCAAGGAACCGACATACGGGGACCCGTTCTACCTTACTTCGGAGGAAAGGAATGTCCTGTACGATGCGGATTTGAGTGACAATCCTAAACTGGCGGTCATCCGGGATATATTCGTGTTCCACTGCTATATCGGCTGTCGCGTCGGAGATCTTTACCGGCTGACAAGGGAAAACATCAAGGACGGCTTTCTGGAATACATGCCACAGAAAACGAAAAAGTGTCAGGCAAAGACAGTCAGAGTCCCCTTGCACGAAAAGGCCTTGAAGATACTGGAACGCTATGATGTAAACGCGGACAGGCTGTTTCCTTTCAAGCCCATACATACCTATAATCTTGGCATACGAGAACTTTTGAAGTATTGCGGCATTGACCGTATGGTCACCATCCTTGACACGCACGGCTATAATACCGTACAAAAACCATTGTATGAAGTCGCCAGCAGCCATACGGCACGCAAGACCTTTGTAGGCAACCTGTACAAACAGGTCCCCGATCCGAATCTGATCGCTTCCCTGTCGGGACACGTGGAAGGAAGCCGGGCGTTCAGGCGATACCGCACCATAGACGATGACATGAAGCGGAAACTGGTAGAAATGATAAACTAAGGAGGAAATATATATGAAAGTAACGGCATTCATCAGAAAGACATCGGCCAAGAACAATGTGACGGATCTGGCACGTGTCTATTTCCGTGTCCGGGATATTGGCGGAGTCGATATAAAAGCGGCAAGCGAGCTTTCCATCAGCCCTAATCACTGGAGCGCGGAGAAACAGGGTTACAAACCACGTGTGGCTCTGGTATCGGAAGAGAAGCGGATGAACTTTGACAGGGACATCCAGCAAATCACCCACCTTATCACAAAGGAGTACCACCGTGGTGTGGACGGGAACTGGCTGAAAGGACTGATAGAGGAATACCACCATCCCGACATCAACGCAAGGGGCGGCAACAAAGCCGAAGAATACCATCTCGTCTATCAGATCAGCCGGTATATCGCAGAAAACACTTTGGCGGACGACAGCTACAAGCACCATCTTGGCAATATAGACAAGATAAGCCGTTACGAGCGTTTCCAGCATGAAGTGCTGCATCGCAGGGGCTTTAAGTTGTGTATTGACACTATTACCGCCGATGATTTGCGGGAGTTCAAGAGCTGGCTACAGGAGGAACATAATCTTGCCGGACAATATCCATTGTTCTACAAGGACGTGCAAAAGCAGAAATACGAGCAGATCCGCTCCGAGAACAGCATTACAGGCTATTTTTACCGGATAAGGACGGTTGTCAAGTGGTGCATCAAGCGCGGGCTGACAAGAAACAATCCGTTTGACCAGTACCAGATAACCCAACCTATGTACGGCGACCCGTTTTATCTGACCCTCGAAGAGAGGGACAGGATTTACTATGCCGACCTGAGCAGTCTGGGAGCCACCCATCCGGTCTATCGGGACATATTCATGTTCCAGTGCCTGATCGGTTGCCGCGTCAGCGACCTGAACAGACTGACCAAAGCCAATGTCGTGGACGGATGTGTGGAATATATTCCACAGAAGACCAAAATGGAACACGCCAATACAGTCAGAGTTCCGCTCAATCAAAAGGCTTTGGACATACTGGAGAGATATAAGGACTTGGAAGACGCATTACTTCCCCGGTTCTCTCATTTCGGTTACAACAAGAAGATAAAGGAGATTCTCAAATATGTGGGCATAGACCGCATGGTGAGAGTCCTCGACCCGAAGACACGCGAGGATGTGGCACGGCCTCTATACGAGGTGGCAACCACCCATACGGCACGAAAGACTTTTATAGGCAACTTATATAAGCAGGTCAAAGACCCGAACCTGATCGCCTCCATGTCGGGGCATTCGGAAGGTAGCCGGGCTTTTGTACGATACCGCAAGATTGATGACGATATGAAAAAGGAACTGGTAAACCTATTGGATTGACCGTTTCCCTCTTTTCTAATATCCCCTTTTATACTTGCCAATAATATAATACACTATGAATATGGATGAACGAAAATTGACATACGACCAGTTCAAGGCGGATATCCTTCATTGGAAGAACACGCACAGAGAGGAATACAACCGTTTCGCGCGACTGATGACAAACGGGGACGAGAGGCAGTACCTTGACATCTGTAAGGCCATATTCAGACAACTGCCCAGAATCAAGACTGAATGGGAGTTATGTTGGGATGATGACAACAAGGGGAATTTTGAGAATATAGACCTCATGTTCAAAGAGGATGCAGTACCCAAGCGGATAGTGGAGTTATACCATGAACAGAGGGAGGAGAGTAATCCTTTGCATGATACAGCTCCGGCCACATTATGGGACAGGATAAAATCCATTTTCAGCAGCAAGCCCGAAGAACCGCGCATTATCCTTTCAGCACCTCTTGTGTTGAGCTGGCTGTACTACGGAAAGAGTTTCGAGGCGATGGTCAGCATGGTCAGCAAACAGGCAGGGAGTCCGGAAGCAGACGAAGCAGACAGACAAAGCTGTTCTTTTGTTACCCGACAAATCATTAGCGTATCCATCAAAAGTGGTTTCCGTACCCGTGCCGACTGGGACGAATATTTCGCCATGAACGAAGCCGTTAAAGAAAATCGCATCGGTGAATGGGCCTTGCAATCCGCAACAGCTGAAATGGAATCCGATACAGATAGTAACATTAATGGCGCGGAATCAACAGATTCCGACATTGATGCAACATCAAAGATACAGCGTACAGCCGGAAGGAAAAAGATACAGGAACGACCTCTTATAGATTATCTTAATTGCAAGAATAAAACGGGGGTTCTACAATGTCTCCGCAGTTTTGTTTCCATTAACAGGAGTGCCGTCCATCAGGCATTGCCGTACTATGTACTGAAAGAATTGCGGCTGGTGGACGGTATGCATACCGCCAAGGAATACAGTGTTGGATTGACCCTGCAAATTCCGGATTTGCCGTCTTTGAAGAGCGAAAGTGCCATACGACAGGCCGTTGGATCTCTGAAAACGGCAAGGCACATAATCAAGGACGGGAAAGACCAGTCCGCACCACTTATAGAAAGTGACGAAAACCGGGGACTATTCCGGACATTAGCAGAGGAAATCAGTGGAATTATCAGAACAGATGAAGAAACAGATATTGCAGAATAAGGTAAAATAAGGCTGTTTTATATTGTCATGCAGTCTTAAATTGTCATGACGATTTAAGACAAAGTATTATATATCAATTAGTTTTAATTCATACATACTTTTGCACCGTCAATCCTTTCCCCGAAGGTTGGCGGTGCTTCTCTTTTACAAGCCATCGGGAGTGAGGCATCAGGGAACTTTTACAGATGGTCGTGATAAATTTCAAAACTGACATTTATGATTACCATAGAAACTCTGGTCGAACAGGGAGCTAATGTAAAACTGGAAATTACTCCCTCGGACCTCAAGATGTTTGCCGAATCCATCGTACAGCGTACCATCCTGGCACAGCAGGAAGAGCATAAGGCAGTAATGCAGCGTGAAGCGGAAGAAGTCTATCTCAACACGAAGCAAGTCCGGGAACTGCTGAACGTATGCGAAGGCACGCTCAACCTGTGGGCGAAGCGCGGCTACCTCGTGCCTGTCAAGGTAGGCAATAAGAATATGTATGCCAAGTCGGATGTACGCCGCGTGCAGACAGGGGGCAAGTCCGAAAGTGTAATATCCTATTGCAAGAAGAAAAATGGCTGACATGAAAAACAGCCGGCTTGAACTGTGTAACCGAATCCGCATGGAGGCGGAGCATACCGAAGACACAGGTTTTCCTTTGGACACATTCCCTCAGGCCGTACAGTCCGTTATACTTGACATGACCAAATACGAGAACTACATGATTGAGTTCATCGCGACGTCCATGCTGTCGGCAGCATCGACAGCCTTGGGCGGTACTTACCGTATCCGTATCAAAAGCGACTGGCAGAGCAACGGCGCACTGTACATCATTCTGGTGGGCCGTCCCGGACTAGGCAAGACCCCACCGCTGGAAGCCGCATACCGTCCAATCCGTAAACATGACTATGCCCTTTTCAAGGCGTATGAGGCAGAAGTGGAAGCATGGAAAGCGGCAGGAGAAAACGGAAAGAAACCTGTTCTTCACCGTACCATCGTATCCGACTTCACACCCGAATCGCTTCTACAGACACATAACAACAATCCACGGAGTGTTGCCATTCTGGTGGACGAGATTATGGGCATGTTCAATTCCGCCAACCGCTACACGAACGGGCAGCTCATAGAGCAATTGCTGACCGCATGGAGTGGCGGGGCCTTGGATGTAATAAGGGTAAGCAATTCCACTCCTGTACACATAGAACGCCCATGTATCAATATCATCGGGACTGCACAGACCAAACGTATGCACGAACTTCTCAAAAAAGGATTCGAGGAAAACGGACTGCTTGACCGTATCCTGTTCGTGCTTCCCAAATCCCGGGAAGTGTCAAAATGGACAAACCGGGATGATGACGGAGAAAAGACCTCTTTAGCAGCAAAACGTTGGGAAAAGATACTGAACAAGGTGCTTGCCTTGGATTATAATGCCGAAACGGAAGGAGATGGAATGGAAGAACAAACCGCCCATGTGCTTTCCATGAACAGTGAAGCCAAAGAGTATTTCTTCTCCTGGTGGAACGAAAAAGTGGAACGTATCAACCGGATAGAGGACGATGCCGACGTTGACAGCCGGGAGATGAAACATCCGGCTCACGTGGCACGGCTGGCTCTGATTATCCAAGTCCTGCGGTATGCTTCCGATGAAAGCCACCTACAGTTTGTGGATCCGGTGTCGGTAAAAGCCGCTATCCGGCTGAATGACTATTTCGAGGATTCATACATACGCATCCGTTCCTTCGTGGCAGACAATACCTGTGAAGAGCCTCCCAAAGTATTGTTGTCGTTGTTACCCGATACCTTCGATACGAAAACGGCCATAGCTGCCGGTAAGGAACTGCAGAACATCAGCGAGCGCACGGTGATGAACTATCTCAGGGAGTTATGTCACAGCAGGCTCTTGAAAAAGTCCAAAGCCGGGCATTACGAGAAAATGGTGTATGAATCCGGTAAATATTCCATAAACGAAAATGAACCATCAACCTAAAACTGCAATGAATGACCCCGCGTTGCAGCTTGCAGTTTCTTCAGTCTTGCAGTCTTGGGGCTCTGAAAATGATGTTTTCCTGCAAAGCTGCAAGGACTGCAGACTGCAAATGGCCTTTTGGATTTGCAGTAATCAAAAACGAAAGCATTATGAGTGAGTACAGATTCCATCTTCAAAAATACAGACCGGGCAGTAAAACAGTGTGCCCAAAGTGCGGCAGAAAGTCCTGTTTTACCCGATATGTTGACGAGAATGCGCAAATTACATTCCCTAACCATGTGGGCAAATGTGATCGTATCAACAGCTGTGGCTACCATTATACCCCGAAGGAGTATTTTCAGGATAATCCAACCATCAAAGAAACCATGATTGAACAAAACAACAGAAGCGACACCCCATCAAGAGCCGTCAAGCCAATAGCAAAGCCATTATCCAGTTCTGCACCACAGACTTCTTATCTTCCCTCTGATTGGGTTAGCCAGTCCATGCAAAAGTTTGACGTCAACCCTTTATACCGATATCTAACCAAAGTGGCAGGCAAGGAGAAGACTGACAGGCTGTTCAATCTTTATAAGGTCGGTACATCCAAGATGTGGAACGGGGCAACCGTGTTCTGGCAGATAGACATCAACGGTAATGTGCGGGCAGGCAAGATTATGGGTTATGATGCTAAGACCGGGCATCGAATCAAGCATCCGTTCAATCAGGTAAGCTGGGTACATTCGGTCAAAAAGATACCGGACTTCCATATGAAGCAATGTCTGTTCGGTGAACATCTGTTGGCTGATGCCTCATCCTCGACAAGGACTGTCGCCATTGTCGAGAGCGAGAAGACGGCTTTGGTTGCCGCCCAGTTCATTCCGGACTTCATCTGGCTTGCTACAGGTGGTATGCACGGATGCTTCAACAGCAAAGCCATGCAGGTGTTGAGAGGCCGGGAAGTGATTCTATTTCCCGACCTGAAGGCTACGGAAGAATGGCGGCGCAAAGTCCCGATGCTGCAATCCGTCTGCAAGCGTGCCACTTGTTCCGACCTGTTGGAGAAGATGGCGACCGATGAACAGCGCAGTCAGGGATTGGACATTGCAGATTTCCTTCTGATGGAAGATACGCCGCAGATGATCCTACAGAAGATGATAGAACGCAATCCTGCATTGCGGTTGCTTATTGACGAACTGGATCTGGCACTGGTGGAATAATCTGAAAGCTTGCTTTTGGAATTTAGAGAAAAGTCCATAACACAATAAGGACTTTTTGCCTGATAGCAATAAAGGTCCGTCTGAATCCGAATTAGAGTGAGCAAGCTCAAAACAAACATCAATCATTTATCAAAAGAACATTCATTATGACAGTAGATAGAAAACAGGCCATGCATGTTGACGCCTGCAAATCATTCAGCACGGCAGAGGCTAACGAGAACGAACGACGTTGGAACGAGGATAAGATTGGCAGGAAGAATCAAGATCCGACCAACCACTACGACAAGACCAGAATGAAACTGAATTTCGAGATCGGTCCTGACGGTAAAATCCATCCGTTGGGTTATCAGGAGAAGTCACTCGAAGTACGTTTACAGGAACGGTTGGCCGCTTTGGGTTGGAAGCCGTTCAAACCGGACAGCAAAATCCAGCCGAACTGTTGTGCGAAATTTGTCTTTGGCGGCAATCATGACCGGACGCTTGAAATGGCGTTCGGAAACCAAAATATCAATTTGGATAAAGGTTCGGACAATGGTCATCTGCGTCGTTGCGAGGAAATCGAAAATTGGGCGAAAGACGTTTATGATTGGTGTGTCCGAAGATACGGACAGGAAAACATTGTAGGATTTCAGGTACACCTTGACGAGAGCAGCCCGCATATTCATGCTCTGATTGTTCCGGTCGGAATCCGCCGAAAAAGCGGACGAGAGTGTGTGATGTGGTCGGCAAAGTTCGGGAAAGACAGGTTTGAGTATGGAAAGATTTTAAAAGATATGCACACTTCTTTGTATGAAGATGTCGGCAGCAAATACGGCCTTGAACGTGGGGACAGTATTGACGGACGTAATGTGCAACATCTTCACAAGCGTGATTATATCCGCAAGTTGACCAAAGAGGCGAAACAGGCTGAGAAAGCGGTCAAGGGGCTTCAATCCATGATGCGGAATCTGGAATCAAGGATTTTCAGTTATAGGCTGCAGCTTGAAGAAGCGGAAAAGGAATTGGCTTCTGGCAAAATTACACTCGACAGGTATGAGGCGCAGAAAGCGGATACACAAAAACTCATTGCAGAGTATCAGACCAAACTTGAAGACAAGGCTGGCAAACTACACGCAAAGGAGCAGGAATTGGAGCGACTGACCGCAGATGCGACAAAAGCACGTTCGGTTGTCCAGTCGTTCCGCAATCACAAGGTCGATTTCACACCACCTCAAATTACAGAGAAAGTACCCTTGTTCGGTACGGACAAATGGATTGAACGTCAGAATCATCATATCGCCAAGCAGTTTACCGAAATTATCCGCAAAATAGAATCCCTGTATAGGAATGATGCGGCACGGCAGGTTGAAGCCGCCCAGCATAATGTACTGGTGGACTACGGGGAACTTTATCAGTTGAGACGGGAGAACAAATTGCTTTCTGACGCAAATGAAAATCTGGAATCCGAGCTGAATGCATTGCTTGATCAGTTGGCTATACCGTCAATTCGCAACTTGATTTTTGCCGTTGCCGATGCGCTCATCGGTGGGCAACCCGTACCGGTTTCTTCCGGTTGCGGAGGCTCAACCTCTGACCTGCCTTGGGATGGCCGAAGACCTGACGAGGAGGAAGAGACATATCGTCGTAGATGTTTACTTCAAACGTCACGAATAGTAAAACATACCAAAATTCGAAGTAGAAATAGATAATTGAACTAGCACTTGCATATCAGAAAATGGAGAAATATCTTGCTCCATTTTCTGATTATATTTCATATATATGCCAATATGGTAGATGCTACTTCGTTTACTATGCATATTCAAATATTAATTAAAAAGACTCATCTCGCCATTTTCTCCTTCGGGATGTACTTTTTTCCATATGGCATCATTTAAACTTTTTATTTGTTCTTGTTCTTCTGGAGTTATCCCTTCACCATATTCACATTCGATAGGCTGTCCATCAAGAAGAGCGGCAATCATTTTGATGTACGAGAACACCTCCTGCTTTGTATTATCAAGAATTACAGCAGCAATATCACCGTCCTCTGTTTTATTGAATTTCAGTTTCATATTAATTGTATTTTTTAAAATTATACTTCTTGACTCTTTTTTTGATTGATGTCCTACCACCATCAGTCTGATCAGCAATATAGTCCAATACTTTTTGTCCGAAGACCTCGCTTTCTAATGATGCAGAGCGAATGGTTATCTTGTTTCCATCGTTTTCACAAACAACAATTGTTTGGGCATCTGCCATCATAGGTATCGTTGCATTGTGGCTTACCATAATCACTTGCTTACTCCATTTTACTGCTTTGATAGTTTCTGTTAATGTCGAGTTTATATATTTTACAGCCAAATTATCCTCTGGTTGGTCAATAATAATGGGCGCAGTATCTTGCTCATATCCTAGTATTAAATCCAACAAAATTGCCGTTTTCCATCCAGGACTCAAACTGCTAAAATCTTTCCCGTCTTTCGTTATAATTTTATACGAACGTGTATTTAAATCCATTAATTTCGTATATATCTTTTGGGTCATATCGTTGTATGATTCGACATTGGGATTTTTCTTGAAATAACGGCTCATCAAATTCCACGGAGTAACATCTACAATAGTATTGATATTAGACTTTAAACAGTATTTCAATGCATCTACTAGTACCTTCTCGTTAAAACTAAAGTTATTAATAACAGACAATTTATGACCTCTTGCTTCTATCTCTCTAGTCTGAAAAGAGTATTTTGTTTTAATCAACTCTTGTTTACAGTGCTTAAAGCCCGTAAGAGCTTTTATATATTCACTTACAGTTTTAAGTAAACTATCCTTGTTTGTGATGCGGGATTGCTGCTGTCCAAGTTCATCTTTCAGTATTCTGTCTACAACTTGTTTATGTTCTTTTACAACCATAGACACATCATCAAACACAGTATAGGCTTTTGCCGCTAAGGCAAGTTTTGTTTTTATGGAGTTAATCTCTTCATTTGCACCTTCAACCAACGGATTATTCTCTAAAAAAGTTCTAATAGTCTCTATTGCTTCTAAATCGATTTTATATTGATTCAAAGGATACTTAACGAGACTTTCTTCTTCTGCCGTTGGCATCAATATATTCAACGCATTTTTCTTCACTATGCCAGTAACAATCAACTGTCCTGGATTAGGTAATGCATTCAAGGTTCGCTCACAGTCCTCTATTTTCTCCACGTACTGCAACATTTCACTAATTACCTCATGCAATTTATTTAGACCCGTTGTAATGCTACGATTTATTACATCGTCTGCAGGAAAAATATTCCTTAATATCTCTATTTTATCAATACTTTTTTCGTTATTATCCGAGATGTTTTCTGCTATGAAGTTTTGAGATATATAATATGGGGTCATTCCGCTTGTATTCTCTACAATCATATTATCTACACCATAACGCTCTATATACTTCGAACCCTCAAAATCCTGATGAATATTTCTATATAATGAATCCACAAATAAAGTTTTCCCGGATGAAGATCCGCCAATTACGACATTCAGACCTTCGGTTAAGTTTACATTCACGTCTATATGTTCATTCTGCAATTCTACATGTCCAATATAATCACTTCGTCGTATTGGTTTCTCATGACTAGCCACAAGTCTTGTACTTTCAGAAAGCGAAAGTCGTAATCCATCAAATGTTGGTTGCGCAAACATCCATGTTGGGATGAAATCATCATCATTACCGCTATGCGAGCGAGGATATATACTGGGAGAATAGTTGTCAGAGCAAGTCACAAGATTAATGAACTCCGATATTCCGAGTCGTTCAAAATATCGATGAGTTGCCTCCAGCCCTTTGGTACTTCTTGATGTAAAACCATCAAATTGATTATAATATATACTTCTATTGATTGCATTGTCTAAATTTTCACCATCGTTGATGCTATAATTAAATGCTCCATGTTTTTGTGAGCCGTGTGGTAGTAAGATGAAATCAAATGTGTCAAAACTATTAATGATTTTTTGGATATCTGGCGTATTAGGGTCATTTCGGTCAGGTAATTTATTAGGATATAGCTCATCTAGAATCTCGTTTAGCGAATCTATTACATCATCTTCTATAGGAGCATTAAAATATATATGACAATGGTACGATTTTGCCTCAGCCCGATTTTGAATGTGTAATTCTACACCAATAATTAAGTTAAGACCCAGGTTTTGGGCCTTCAAATAGGCAGATTTGTTAATGGTGTTGTGATCTGTTAACGAAATCATAAACGGACTGTCTCCATTTAGTTTCTTTATTTGACCGACCAATTCTGCTATATCGTAGTTAGTATTCAGATTATTTGCATTCTCTGAAGTATGTATGTGTAAATCTATGTATATTGGTTGCATGTCAACTTGTTCTATTCAGTTTATTCATGTTTCTTATAATTCTCTACCTGCTCCAGAACTTTCTGGAAGACTTCGTTGTCCCATTGAGGTGGATAGCCCTCTTTATAGAGAAGATAGGTAAGTTGGCTGGCAAGTTTGCTTTTTAGGTTGTCATTATTCAACCAATCGGCATAAACTGCGGTATCATCAATCAGTGTCTTGATTTTCTTTGCCAATTCAATACACAGGTCATCTGCATATTCAAAACCATGTTTGTCCCTAACTTCGACAAGAACATCAAAGAAAGCTTTCTCTTCGAAAGTGATACCTAAAACCCTGAATTTCTCGCTGTCAGATTTAAGTTCTTTCAGGATATTCATCAGCTTGTTCGACAGTCCGTTGATTTTGTATGAAACGATGTCACATACATCATTCACCACGTTCTGTGTCACTTCATTGGTGAATATCAACTTGTCCCTTGTATTATAGGCATCTATCGTATCTTCAAGCATTTTTTGGAAATGTTCAGCCTGAATCTTGTTTGTCCGGCTGTATGTTCTGATGGCTTTAGCGACAAGTTTACACAGAATCTGGAACTTGGTGAAGGGCATTCTTATTTCATCGACCTCTTTGGCAAATGAGTCGCTGAAAATATTTTCTTCAACACCTTCATTCATTACTCGTTCTACACCACTTGCAAGAATCGCTTCTTGAACCATCTGTTCTACATGCCTGTTCATGCTCTCCGTATCATGCTCTGTGGTAGTCATTTTGTTTACGTATGAGCAGATACCCATAAAGCATTGACTCCATGTCACCTCTTCTTCTGTCAGGATACCGGCTGGGTTACAGATATTATAAGCAGAGCGCAGTCGTTTGACATGTTCCTTGAAAAGTTTGAGGAAGGAAACCTCTCCTTTCCGTTCAACACTGTTGGCAAGGATATATTCTGCCGCTTCCTGAATAAACTGAAGTCGGGCAAGGTCATTGTTCCCGAAAAAACGATCAAATACCAATCCAGACAATCGCTCTTGCAAAAGTTGCAGTTCGTTCTGCAATACTTCATGTGCAACCTCCAAATCTTCCTGAGGTCCAACTTCACCACCATATTTTTTCATGGCTTTTTTCATCTCTTCGCGAATACCAATGTAGTCGATGATAAAGCCACACTCTTTTGTGCCGAATTTACGGTTTACACGCGAAATAGTCTGAATGAGCGTATGTTTCGATAACGGTTTATCGTTATAAAGCATTGTCAGGCATGGCACATCGAATCCCGTAATCCACATATCTACATTGATGGAGATATGGAAATTCGATTTTTCCGATTTGAACTCTACATCAAGGAATTTACGATATTCCTTGTCGCCAAGCAGATTGTAAAGTTCCTTTTCATCGTCCTTATCCCTGGTCATGACCATATTGACAAATGCAATGTCATGCAGTTTGTTCTTTTCGTCTGCGGTCAATACAAGTTCATTCAATGCTTTCTTCTTCTCGAACCAGTCGGGCTGCATCTCCCGCATGATTTTATACAACCTGAATGCTATTTTGCGGTCGGCGCAAGTAATCATGGCCTTTTGCAGACGGTCTGTTGTCTCAGTCCGACGCTTATAATCTTCGATAATGTCTTTGGCAACACGATGAAGGACATCTTCATCACCGATGATCACCTCCATACTCGACATGGCGGCTTTGCTCTTGGCAATATCCTCCGGCGTTGCCCCTTCGTCTGCACATAGGCGATAATATTCTTCTACTTTCTCTGCCTGTTCTTTATTGAGGAATACACGAGCCAATCGGGGATCATATTTGATTGGGACAGTGATGCCGTCATCCTCCGACTCCTTCATCGTATATTGATCTACAACCTTCCCAAATACATGTACGGTTTCGTCAATGGGTGTTCCCGTAAAACCTACGTATGTGGCGTTAGGCAATGCATCCCGCAGATATTTGGCAAAGCCATATGTGATTTTCGCTCCTATCTTGTCGGCATCTCCTTCGGCTTGGATGGACAGTTTAGAACCTATATTGTTTTGGGAACGATGCGCCTCATCACTTAGGCAAATGACATTGGAACGTTCTGTAAGCAATCCTGTAGTCTCTGCGAATTTCTGAATTGTGGTAATATAGACCCCGCCAGTCTTGCGCATACTCATCTCTTCTGCAAGTTCCTTTCTTGTTTCAAAGACTTTTACAGCTTCGTCTTCAAGATATTGTTTCGAGCGACAGAATAGTTTCCCTGTCTGTGTTTCCAAATCCTCCCTGTCTACTATGATGAGAATAGTCGGGCTACCCAGTTGCTTCCTGCATCGCAAAGCCAGTTGGCGGGCAAGGAACAGCATGGTATATGTTTTTCCACACCCTGTGGCTCCGAAATATGTGCCGCCTTTTCCATCACCTCCGACAGAACGCAAATGGTCAAGGATATTGTCTCGCAGTTTGCGGGTAGCGAAAAACTGCGGATACCGGCATACAATTTCGGTCGTGTCGTCTTCTTTTGTAGGATCGGGAAAATAAACATAATCCCGTAATATCTCTAATATGCGTTCCGGAGAAAGTGCTCCGCGAATAAGTGTACGAAGTGTGTCAAGTCCCTTTCCGGCTTTGTCCTCATTCTCAATCTTTTTCCATTCGTAGAAAAATTCAAATGGCGTGTATGTCGTACCCAAAGCATTTTTTGCTCCGTCACTTATTACTGCCAATGCGCAATATTTCAGCAATGCCGAGATATCTCGCATATAGCGCGTGCAAATCTGCGTATGTGCATCGCGTATAGTAGCGTTTTGTTTGGTTGGATTTTTCAATTCGATGATGCAGACGGGTATGCCGTTTATGAAAAGCAATATGTCGGGACGGCGATTTTCACGTCCCTGTTCCATAACAAACTGATTGACACAACGGAAAATATTATGGTCTGGATGCCCGAAGTCAATGTATTCCAAACGAAACGGATTATCCCGACCATCGCTATATGCAAAATCATACCCGTCACGATAGAGCAAAAAAGCATTCCGAAGAGCATAATAGTCATTCTGTCCGCCTGTATTGCGCAGGTTAGCGATGATACTGTCCATCTCGGAGGTGGTCAAATTCTTGTCTTTGTATTGAACGGCGAGAAAATTCCTTAAGTCCTCTTCAATGAGTGGGTCGGTATATTTCCTGTGAATGTCATCACCAAATGCATATTGCCAGTGTGCCTCTCGGAGAAGCTCGATGGTTGCTTCCTCGAATTGACTTTCATAATATTTCCCTTTATTAGTCATAATCGTTGCTGTTTAAGAATGTATGACATGTTGAAGCAATGCCTGACAAACTTCGTGTGAAAGCCGGTCGGCTTCTTCGGCTATCTGCTTTGCTTCATTTGCGCACTTATAGATATTGACGATTGCACGCTGAACGTCAATGGGGGGAATCGGTATCTTACAACGTTTCATATCTTCAAATGAAAATGCTTCACGTGCACTTCCCCATGAGTTAAAACGGGCATAACGATCGAATTCCGATCGACAGAACCATAGGTAAAGAAAATTTGGTAAAATATTTTCTTTATCCACATTGAATACAGCCGAAATAGATGAAACAATATAAGTTTTATCTGAATCGTTTAATCCTAAACTCATTTTATCTCCACGACGAGAGGTGTCAGGTACAAAAGCGATTTCTTTAGGCTTTACCAATTTATACGAATTTAACGAGACTCCATCCAAATTCGCTTTTGTTTCAATTAAACCTTTTGATGTCGCTATTCCACGAACATCTTGTTCTACAAATTTACCTTCTAAATTACGTTCATTACATTCTTCAATGTACGGTCCGATTTCCTGCAATGGATATGTGTGCTTCAATTCTTGGATATAACTTTGACACACCTGCATAAGTGGGGCTGCCTTAGCCTCGTTTTGTTCTTTGATTTCCCGAAATGCTTTCCACGCATTCACAACTTTCTGTTGCTCGTCTGGAGATGGTAGTGGAAATTCAATATCAAGGAAACGCGGCCAATCCAAGTTGGCTCGAACACTGGAATCGCTAATGAACCAACCATAACGATCACTCTCGACTCGATTAAAATACATGAAAAAGTATTCTGGCAAAACTTTTTTATCATCGTTGATGACAAATGTTGTATATGCAGGAGAGACTAAAGCCGGTTGTTCATTGTCGTATAATCCGATTCGAATACAAATGTCTCTCCCAGTCTGCATCCCACTAAATACGAACATTCCTTTTGTGACAATTTTATACTTGGCTATATCTACTCCATCCAAATTTGCAACAGTAGGCATAAATGTTTTGTCTCGATTTATACCGATTACAGGATAGTTGATACTCGCAGAGTTTCTTTCATCGCACTGTTCAATATAATCTCCCAGCCGAACCCATTTTACATTACTCGCTCCCATATCACTCCTCCATTCCGTGTTGTTCCAAGAAGAAACGTTTTTGCTGTTCTATCTCTCGGCTCAACTCTTCCTCCGTCGGCATATAAGCCATATATTTGGCTGCAAAAAGTTGCTCGCTACCGTTAAGTACGGAGTATTTAGCCAAGACTTTATCGGTCTCGGTGCAGAGCAGTATGCCTATTGTCGGGTTATCATTCTCATCTTTTACAAGGTCATCATACATCCGAACATACATATCCAATTGCCCCACATCTGCGTGTGTCAGAGGATGTGTTTTCAATTCAAACAACACGTAACGTTTGAGTTTGATGTTATAGAACACAAGATCGATGTAAAAATCACCTGTGTCCGTTGAAATGTGTTTCTGCCTATCGACAAATGCAAAACCACGTCCCAATTCCATGATAAATTGTTGCAGGTGATCTATTAAGGCTTGCTCTAACTGACTCTCGTCATATTTGCTATCCTTGCGAAAACCTAAAAACTCAGCAACCACCGGACTCTTTATATACTCCAATGGATCATTTGCTTCGACATCCGGTGCAGGCAATGCCAATCCCTCCCTTACGCAAGCCATACGGCGACCATAGTATTGTGTGCCGATATTGCGGTTAAGTGTTCTCACACTCCACATCTGCTCCGAAGCCTCTTTTACATACCATTCTCTGGCCTTAGGGTCTGCGACTTGTATAATCGAACGAAAATGCGACCATGACAGATTGTGAACACGCGTGTTCACAATCTCCAAGTCACTGAAGCACAAATAAAATTGACGAAAGTAATCGAGATTTCGCTTGCTGAACGTATTGCCGTATTTAGGCATCAGCTGTTCTGCCAATGTTTTAATCAACCGAGTACCATACTGCGCACGAACTTCTCCATGTTGTTCTTCCTCCACTATTCGTCGCCCAATGTGCCAATAGGTAAGAACTGCGACTTGATTAGCAACCGCATACGCCTGTTGACGACCTTGCTCGATGATATTATGAATATCAGAGACAAGTTTATCTGTTGTTACATTCTGTTGCAATTCATTCTTTTCCATAACCTAAAACTTTGAAAGCATTTACAAGTTCTGTTTCGTTCTCATCCCATCTTTTCTTCAATGCATCAAATTTATGACTCATTTCGTAAAGTGCAGACTTATAGTCTATTTCCGTATCACGGTCTATAAACTCAATATATCTGGAGGGCACAAGAGAGTATCCCTTTTCTTGGATTTCGTCACGATGCGCAGCATAGTATAATTCGGGCTCGGCATATTCGACAAAATTCTCAGTCTGCCAGTTGAAGTATATTTGACGTACTCTGTTTATTGCAGTTTCTGACAAACGGACATATTTCTTTTCGTATATGTTATTATTCCAAGTACGCAAGTCGATGAAAAGAATTTCACCTGTACGGTCGCGAAGTTGTCTGCCATGCCATGGACCGCCTTTCTTGTTGTTGTTTAAGATCCAAAGAGTGACTGATATGTCAGTAGAATAGAACATGTTTCGCGGCAAAACGATAATGGCTTCTACTTTGTCGCTTTCAATTAGCTGTTTACGTATTTCCTGTGTATCGCTATCATCCAAAGCACCATTAGCAAGCAGAAATCCTGCGATTCCACGACAGACATTCAATTTGTTTAGGATATGAAGAATCCACGCATAGTTGGCATTGCTAGTAGGAGGGATGCCATAGCCTTGCCATCGGGGATCTGTCTCAAAACCTCCGTATTCGGCATATTTTTTCAAATTGAACGGCGGGTTCGCCATGATATAATCAAATTTGAGTTCCTTATGCTGGTCATCGGAGAAAGTGGAGATGGCTCTATCGCCCAAATGGTAAGAGATGCCTCGGATAGCCAGATTCATTTTTGCAAGGCGATATGTTGCCGGTTCGGATTCCTGCCCATACACATTGACGGCTTTCGTGTTTCCACCATGAGCCTCTATGAACTTCGCAGCCTGAACAAACATGCCCCCGGAACCACAACAAGGGTCATAGACTGTCCCATCAAAAGGTTCAATAAGTGAGGCGATAAGCTCTACGATAGAATGTGGCGTATAAAATTCCCCTTCCTCTTTGTCTGCGTTGATCGAAAAAGCCTGTAAAAAATACTCATATACACGACCTATGAGGTCATGATCATTAAATTTCTGTGGATCAATCTTATTTATTTCATCCACTACGCTTTTCAGAACTCCCGGTTCAAGGGCTGTTTTCGTGAAAATCTGCTGCGGAAGAGCATTCTTCAATTTAGGTTCGTTGTCGTCCAGAGTTTTTATAGCCGTATCGAAAGCGATAGCCATACCGGTGGGCGATGTAAGAATCAGTTTATCCCAGAATGTTTCATCCGTCAGAAAAAACACTCCGTCCTGCATATACTGGTTGGGACGTGAAAGTTGCAGTTCAATGAAATCCGTATCATTAATGCCCTGCACTTCTACTATTTCATGCCTGATTTTCTCCTTTTGCTGTTTAAACCGTTCTCCTATGAATTTCAGGAATACAAGAGTCAACAGCAAGTCACGTTTATCTGTCATGGCTGCACGCCCACGCAGACTGTTACGACAGTTGAAAAGTATCGTTTCAAGAGTCTCTTCCTTTATAGGTTTATTCTGTTTCTTAGCCATTTTACTATTTTATCAATTCAGTATTCAATTTAAAGGCATTTGCATCAATTCCCATTTGGTAAATTTTAATGTCTGGATTTAGTTTCCGTGCAACGCCTATTATTTTAAATTTCTCATCTGTACTCATATTGATTCCCAAATAGACAGACTCAAAACATTCTCCTCCGATTTTAGGAAAAGCTCGTACTTCCTTCCAATCAATTGCACCTTTATCATCATTCTGATCCGGTAATAATGCCATATATGTAGGACTAGGGGCTAAAATAAACAGTCTTACCTCTTGTTCATGCTCCCAAGCCTTTGCCTTTGTGGATAACTGATAATGGAAAAAATCTTTTGCATCTCTGAAATAATCAGGTTTTTCTACAATATCCTTATATTGCACTTCCACTTCGGAACAACCAATCATGACTGTACCTTGTATTCTCGAAAGATACTTTTGGGCTTTCTCCATATCCAGACCAATACAGATACCTTTATGCTTGCTATAATAGCTCCACATCAAGATTGAATCATGTATTTTGGAAAGACTACATATCCATGCCTTTTCTCTAGTTCTACGAAATGGATCCCTTCTCAATTCTTCAATTATTGCCGGAGTCCATCCTCCACATGCTTCTTTCGGAACATTGGAGAAACCAATGAGTGAGGGGTGGCAATCAAACGGGTCGTTCAACTGCGTAGCATTGGTAAATTGAAGGTTACTATAATGTAACATCATCAATCCACCGGTAAAATCAAGATACTTATATAGTTTGATTGCTCCCATAACCTTATTATTCAGTTCTCAACAAGTCATCTACAGTTACACCCAACACTTTGGATATCTGAATCAAAGTCTCCACATTAGGTTGCGTTGTGTTTGTAACCCATTTGGAGATTATAGCAGGATCTTTATCCAGTTGTTCAGAAAGCCACTTATTGCTCTTATCTTTTTCTGCAAGAACGACTTTGATTCGGTTCAGTAATTTACGTTCCATATTCGTATGTCTATCCAATGTGACTACAAAGGTATAAATTATATAGAAATATATTTGATATTACAGGTTATATCTTGCGGAAGGAGTATAAAAAGTGACTAAAACATCAATTTTATTCTGCAAAATCCTTATCTTTGTGCAAATTATTTGGATGTTATGGCAACAGGAAATCTTATAAAGAAAAAAGAAGACTTTGAATTACAGTTAAAGTCTCAGATTGCAAAGGGTAGCAACTTATTGAGTCGTGAAGTTAGTGAAGATAGCACGACCCTTATGCACTCAAGAACGATTATAAAAATAAAAGAATACAACGAAGACGAGAAAAAATCATTTCTTGCAGATTATAAAAAATGGGATTCATATAATAGCGAATTAATAAGCCGTTCTTTTGACGATAACGATTCGCCTCAATCTTATTATAGCGCATATGGTCGCACCGGAGATCCAACAAGATTATTTGGTGAAGATATTATTAAAGAAGCAAAACAACAAATAAACGAAAAGGTTGTCTATCTAGAGAGTGTAATGGGGCAATTATCATTAATTCCACAGGTGGGAATAAATGATAATCATAACAAAGGAGTAAAAGCAGATATGGAGAATAAGGATGTTTTTATTGTTCATGGTCATGATGGGGGACTAAAAAATGAAGTTGCACGGTTTATAACAGATATGGGTTATAATCCAATTATTCTGCATGAACAACCTAATAGAGGCAAAACTATAATTGAAAAAATAGAAACTTTTTCTAATGTGTGTTACGCAATAATATTATATACCCCATGTGATAAAGGTGCGTCTAGAAATAATCAAGATTTATTACCTAGAGCAAGGCAGAATGTAGTTTTTGAGCATGGATATCTTATAGGAAAACTCGGGAGAGAAAGAGTTTGTGCTTTAATTAAAGAAGAGGTAGAAAGACCTGGGGATGTTGATGGAATCGTCTATGTTACATATGATGATAGAGGCGCATGGAAAAAAGATATTGCCAAAGAGTTCAATACATTAGGAATGCATTTTAACCACAATGCATTATTATATTAGCGTTTGTATTGAGGCTAGACGCACTTGTTTATGATATTGATTATCTCAGAGGATATAGCTCTTTTGTTAAAATCAATATGATTAAAATTAAACAATTGATAAACACATAACTGTTTCCTTAATTTTCAGGAAGCAGATGAAATGGCAACTTTTCTTATTGTTTATGTCATTTCTGTCAATTCTTACATACTATGATCCCTGTGTCTTATTTAAAATAGAGAGGTATCCCAAACTGTTTACAATGGATAAAGTTATAATATGCATATGTTTTTAATGGGAATATTTTGGTATCATTTATATGATATGTCAAATTATAAACTCTGTAATTTAGATACTTATAATCACAATTTCGGTTCAAGCGTGGAACTGCGTGCTATTTATAGTAACCGGAGGTCCTAGGAAAACCCATGCATACATACATAAACAGACAGCAGACCCACGCGTGAACGTGAGAAACTACTATGCCATTCTTTGTATGCATTTGAAAATTTCCTAGGTTTCCGATTGCAAGAAAGAGCATAACGCTTCAATATATCTTTTAATAAGTTAGGAATGTGACGCTTCGTATTCCTGTCTGCAAAGATATAAATAGTTAGTAAAGTAAAGAAATATTCGGACCGATTATTTTGTTGACAGTTGAGGATTGGTGGCTGGCTGCGTAGGGTGATACATCGGCTTTCCTCGTTGGCAGGGGGAAGCTGTGTGATAATGTGGTATGCGTTTTGGTTTATTAAATTGTGCGGAAATGAGGCAAATATGAATGAATTTGAAAGCCTTGTAAGCTACGGGTTGATATTCTCGCAGTTTGCAAGGCTTATGATAAAACAGGTCTTTTTTTCTGTCTTTATAGATTGGCTATCTCTTCGGAAGTCAAACCGGTGATATCAGTAATCGTTGCGTAATCCAATCCTTTATTTTTCATCTTTCGGGCATTAGAAAGACGCTCTTTTTCTGCTCCTTCTTCCAAGCCTTCCTGTCTTCCTTCCTCTCTTCCTTCCATTCTACCTTCCATTCTACCTTCCATTCTACCTTCCATTCTACCTTCCAATTTGGCTGAATCGATGACATCATTCTGAATCATCACTGCATTCAGATGTTCGTCATAAGCCAAGCGTTCCTGTGGCGTCATGGAGTAGTATTTCAATTTCTCACGTGCTTCTTCCAGGCCGGGAGCTTTGGTATCAGGACGTATCACTCCGCTTTTCAGGTAGCTCATCCATTCCTCCAGAGGCGTAACGGCTGCCTGGTCGAACTCATTGACGCGGATAAGAACATATTCCGGGAAAATATCGGCAGGCATACGTGTCACAATCGCATTCTTTTCCTTGACGTTGACTTGCAGCTTGTCGCCGGTGTGTACACCGATAAAGTTATTTTGTCCGTAATACAGATAGTCACTGCCGATGCCTATGTCGAAGTACAGAATGCTGATGGAGTAGATCTTCTTTACATGATAGTATGCCTCGCCCAGCGAGATATGCTCGGTGATGGCTTTGGCCACTCCGTAAAGAATGCGTTCCAGATAGTAAAGTTCGCGCGTGTTTTGTATCTCGATGATGATGATTTCGTCTTTACTGTTGCGCGCTTTGATGTCTACGCGGTTGAATTTATCGTCAGCAGTCAGTTGGTTACTTTCGCTTTCGAGTATTTCCATGATAGTCACTTTTTCCCTCAGGAATACGGTGAGGAAACCTTCGAGAACACCAAAGTTTGCCTTTTGGCGTAGCAGGCGTTTAATGGCCCAGTCAAAGCGTATGTATCTATCTTCCAAATAGCTTTCCATAATGATTCTCCTTCCTTCTTTATTTAGAGTAAAACAAAGGTATGGCTTTTACTTTGAAAAACAATGCGGACCGGACGCATTTCTTTGTTGATAAATAATTTGTTAATAAGCCAATGTATTTCACCACAGAGTCGCACAGAGTTCCACAGGGTAGTATCTATCTGATGAAACGCGGATTAACACAGATGAACGCAAATTAAAAGACTGTAGTTC
>OHGT01000195.1_pt1 | contig 55484 bp, 30 predicted proteins | sample 1567861 | NCBI WGS metagenome assembly OHGT01 (sample SAMEA3879533, study PRJEB24766) | human gut metagenome | biome: human-associated habitat; feature: feces | place: USA | collected 1985/1987 | reverse complement strand
TTTGTTCCATAGAAAGGGAAGTATCTTGCCAAGGGTAAACAACGGATTGTGCGCTGAGTAACTCAGCGCACAATAAAAGAACTAATAATAAAATAAAAGATTTCTTCATTTCTTCTTTATTTTCTTGTTACCGGGAATTCAGTAATGCGTAAAGTAGTGCAACCATAAGGTACAAGAATAATATCCTCTTCAGGTAAGGTATTTATCTGATATTGCGTGCTGTAAGGCAAAGGTCCTGCCGACCCGTTATATAGTTGCCATTCATTCATACGTTTACCTTTGGCGTGAATCTCTATCGGAGCATTCTCCAAATTCCAAGGATAGCCACTCACGGGCTTCTCTACCACACGGAAAGACTCCGCTATTTTTTCCGGTTTCAGTGATTCTTCTTGCAGGCAATAGTTCCAAGGAGAAGTGGGATGAACCTCATAATACCAGTCACCATAACGATCACCAAATTTACGATCGTCTTCCACTTTGTTCCATTTCTCTCCTATTCGCAATGCATACACCAATGGTCCACGTTCTACTACGGCAGATCGTTCGTACCAACGAGAAATTGAAATTGCCATCGGCAATTCTAATTCTATCACATCTCCGGTACGCCACTCTCTATAAACTTTAAAGATGGAACCCGAAGATGCTTTCGACCATTCTTTGCCATTGACTTTCACAACAGCTTCCTTACACCAGCCTGGTATGCGGAGATGTAAAGGAAATGCCACAGATTTCACTTTCTTATCAGGAAGAGAGAAATGTATACGAACAGTTCCTTCAAAAGGATAACCGGTATCTTCAGTCATACGGACAGTTACACCACCGGCAACTTTCGCTGTAACCTCTGACGGAGAATAAAACAAAGCAGCCAAACCTCGGTCCTCCGTGGCAAACCATAAGTTGCGGGTAAACTTAGGCCAGCCTTGATGCAAATTGGATGTGCAACACGGATATCCTGCCAAAAGACCGAATAATTGGTCAGTACCGTTGTAGCAGGTCACAAAATTACGATCTTGCCGGGAAATCTCTACCTGATTAAGCTGTTGATAGTACTGGCGAGCATCAAAATTATCGGTAATTTGTGTTGGTAATGCATTAAAAGCCACACGTTCCAACCAATCAGCCCAATCAGTCCGTCCGGTAATCTCCACCATCTTTTCCAAAGAAAACATCATTTCTACAGCCGTACAGAGTTCGGAACCTTGCGTAGGATTACCGGTATGCAAGAGTTCATCAGCGCCATAAAGTCCTGTAGGCCAACCATGAGAACGTTTCAAATCAGCATAGGCTTGGTCAATAGCGTCCATGTGGCTACGGTCTTTAGTTGCCTGGTAACGAATGATGGGCTGCTTCATGGCTTGTGCCAGGTTTACACAATGCACGCTGAAAAGATTATTCAACATATCTCTGCCAAGAAATTCACCTGTCCAATCAGTAGTCTGCTTGGTTAGCAAATCGCCCAGTTCAAGTAAGTATGCATCACCGGTGATGTTATACAGCCAATATACAATCATCAAGTTATCGCCTCCACGTTCACGTCCCCAGAAAGTCCAATGATCCAACGGTGCATTAGGCAGCTCTTTTAACTGATATTTAAAGTAATTGGTCATAAACGGAATGATACGCTGATCTCCTGTAGCATCGTAATATTGCTTCATGAACTTCAGTACAACCATCTTTGGCCACCAGTCGCGCGCATTGTTCCGTTGTAAACCCGATTCAGGAGCACGGTCTTCATAAGGACCGAAGTAACCATCAGGTTGCTGGCTTTTCAATACCCATTCTATCCAAGGCTGTACTTTTTCCTTCAGTTGGGCATCGTCCATGATATAAGCGAGTGGCAACAGACCATCTATCCAGTATGGGCCACGTTCCCAAACGTCACCGTCGCCGCCTAACCAACCATTACGAGGTCCCATTACCTTGGAATAAAGTTCATCCAAATGACCAGTCATGCCATTACACATACGTTCCATCTGATCCTTAAGCCATCCTTGAGGACGAACAGCACCTATAGGAAGTTCCATATAGCTCTTTGTCATCAACGGAGCACGATTATTCAAATAGAGTCCTGTTGCGTCTTGAGCCTTTGCAGTACACAGGATAGTTGCTGCAAAGGTGAGAGAAAATATTATCTTTTTCTTCATAATATGTCTTATTTTGATGGATATACTTTGATTGTTTTGGTAACATAAGTGTCTTTCACCTTATCGAAATCCACATTGAAAGTATATACTCCATTGGCATTCTTTACTTCAGAAGATACTCCTTCTATACGCTCATAACCATCGGGCAAATATAATTCGAGCGGACAAGTTGTTTCCGAACGTCCTTCTGCAACAACTTCCAGCACTCCATTTTCCACACATTGGCTTATCACGTGAATCCCCTTCGACATTTCTTCGTATTGTGAAAGACGATAAGCCGGCTGAGCAGACATACCTTCACGGAATGTTATTTCAACAGAAGCATTCTTGTCTAAAGCAATAGCCAAGTCTATCACAACGTATTCTCTGTTAGCAAGTAGTTCATACGTTGCTTTTTCACCATTCACACGTACCTGTTCAACTTGAGTACCGGGAGCGAGCATCGGACGGAAATCAACTGCCACGGGATGGGTTGAGGATAAGTTATACACCTGTTTACCTTTCTCTTTTGTCATATCTAAAGATAGGGAAGCATCCGCCATACGCAGATTCTTTACTTGCAATGAATTCCAATGGAAAGGCAGGCGAGGTGCCAATACCATCCGTTTGTTCAAAGCATCGGGTACAAACCCCAGCATACCTTCAACAGCAGGTTGTAATACCATTGTTTCCGACCAGCATTGGTGTAGGGTTACACCCGAAGGTTTGTACACCAGACCATTGATTACTTCGGGAACACGCCCATGGGAAATGCCTTTATAATTCAACATATTGGACATGATATGCGAAAATCCCTGATTATAACGGCCTACTTGATACTCTGCCAAAGCAGTCCATCCCGTGAACAAAGGCCACACACTGCCAAAATGATAAGCAGTAGGACTAAAGACTGAATGTGAATCGTCTATCATGCGTACTCCCCAATCAGCCGAATATCGACCGGAAGCGAACTCTTTAACCATGCGATAAGAATTATCGGTATCCGTCACCCCCATATAAACAGGTACTGTAGTCAGCACAATACACTCATCTGTAAAACTATCGTCCTTGCGTTTACCGTAATTAAAGTAACCTTTCTCATTCCAAAAATCACGGTTAATAATCTTATTAACGATTTTAGCTTCTGCTGCATATTTAGCCTCATTTTCAGTATCTCCAACCTGAGCAGCCAGATAAGCGGCATCATTCAAAGCCGCATTCCATAAACCGGAAAGATAAAATTCGGTATGCGATCCATAAAGCTCACCACCTTCGAGCCAGCCATGACCTACATTCGTAATTTCTATCAGGTGATCACCATCCGTATCTGTGGAGTAGCAGTAGTCCATTGCCCGTACAATAGCAGAAGAATGTTGCTTGATAAACTCAATATCGCCGGTAGCTCGCAGATAACGCGCCATCAAGTTCACAAACAATGGTGTGGCATCCGAAGCGTCAAAATGTACAGAACCGCTGGAAGTAAGTTCATGGTATATTTTACCATCCACTTGTTGATAGCGAATCAATGTTTCCAACACTTCACGAACCGTCTGAAAATCTCCTAAACCAGCAAAAGCAAAGGCAGACCAAACCGCATCACGACCAAAGTACCAGGCATATCCCGGACGCCCGCTCACTTTATGCGCCCCACCCCATCCACGTCGGGAAGAAGAGTAGCCTGCCATCAATGAAGTACCTATGCCCGGTGTTTCTACAATAAATTGTGCCGAACTAAGGGTAGCCCAACGCAAGCCTTCATTAAATAGTGTATCAGGAGTCGTTATAGACAAATTATCATTCAAATAATCAGTATAATAGTTTTGGCTTGTGTTGAAAATATCCTGTGGCGATTTCATAGCGACGGCATACTCCGCAAGAGCTTTATCAAGTCCTTCGTTGCCTGCTACCATAAATAAGTCGAAAGCCTGTTTATCCGCCACCTCATAAGATACGGAAGAGGCTACCTGCAATTTGTCCGTGTTGACACCTTGCGGTTGCCCACCCGGATAGTTGAAGTTATCAAACCGGCCGGCTAACAGTGATTTTCCCGGTAAATTGGCTCCAACAAGCGAAACGAACTCTTTATTCACATCACGAACAATAAATGCATTGGCCTCTGCAGACCAATGATAGAATATTGAGCCTAAAGCACTCTCATCATAAGGCCACATAAAGCGCAGATTACTTTTATAATCGGTTACTATACGGCGAATAGCATTACCAGTCCATTCATAATGCGCTACAATCACCGGTTTATCAACTTGTGAGGTTAAGACTTCTTTCATTTGAAAGCCATCTCCCTGATAAGTACGGATAATAGCATTAGCACGTAACTCAACTTTAGATTGATAAGAAGCAAGAGATACCAACGTATCTTGACCGGCTACATCGAGCCATACACGATAATCGCGAAGCGATAGAAAAGGATGAGTCCATATTTCTTCTATGCCCGATTTCTCTTTTGCCACCAGCACCGTTCTTCTTGAAGGCAAGTCAATGCTGGTATTCGTTGCCTCCCACTCAATGGCTTCGGCTACGGCAGGAAGTTTCCAAGCCACCGGTTGGCTCATCGCTACTTTCTCAACTGCCAGCTCTTCCGACACCACTTCCGTAGGACGGTCTTCCCAATAGAAAGTCTTACTATCCATAGGTTTCCCGGCTAGATAATTCAGGCAATTGCGAGTAAACTGATTCAGTATTTCCGTATGAAAATTATCTTTTTCGTAATACAAAAAACCGCCAATCGCCAATATCTTACCCTTACCAACCGGAGTTTCCCAAAGCACTTTATCTTTAGGATGGTAAAAGATATATTCCCAAAGCGTACCTATCACTTTCGCATTCTCCGCTTGCGGCTTCTTATCACCAAAGAAACCTAACACACGGCATTGATTATCTTCTTTGCCATGCCACGTATAAGCACCGCCAAACATCTTATCAAACAACGGATGTTCCCGATAGGCATGGAATCCGACTTTTCTTCCAAAGCCTTCGTCTTTAGCGTCAAAAACAGTTGCTTCAATCTGTTCGGGTTCAAGCTGCCATACATTGAGCAGACGCACAGCTTCCATCGACAAAATCAATTTACCACCCTTGGCAACATACTCTTTCAAAACATCACCCATCTGTTGTTCACGGTTGGTAATGGGTAAAGAATCAGGTCTATGATACCACACTATATCATAATCTGATAAACCGGACAACTTGTCTATAGAAACTTGCTCTAAAGAAATGCTTTTCTCCGAATCTAACAGATTACTTAGTGCCGTGGTCTCTGATGCTTGTTGGCCGGCATCACTACCCACCAACAAAGCTACTTTTAAAGTTCGTTCACTACATGACGTAAAGACACACAGCAAACAAAAGAAAAACACTATATATCTACTACTTAAGTTCATCATATTTGCTTATTAAAAGTTTTACTTAGCATCCTTCACGCAACGGAAACCTACCGTTGCCTTCCTTTCGAACGAAGGAGATACACGTAACAAGTATTGACGGAAATAAAGCTCACGTGGTCCTCCCTGAATATACCAGAAACTGGAAGATGGAAGGAAATAACTACCTCCACGTACCATAACATACCGATAAGAGGTATTGTCGTAAACATCATTTGTCAACTGCCACACACACCCTACCAAATCCTGCAATCCATAGGCATTCTTCCCTTTCGGATATTTACCTACCGGATATAATGAGCCATCCCCCAGGTTGCAACGATCCGGTTCAATGCCTTCGAGTTTCCAGACGGAAAGCGTATTGGTTATAAAATCTTCGATGCGACGTACCGGATTCTTTTGTACCCATGGCCATTCATTGCCTTTCTCGGTTTGCGCCGCATACTGCCATTCCATTTCTGTCGGCAAACGCTTACCTGCCCATGCAGCATAAGCCTGTGCATCTTCTAATGTTACATAAATCACCGGATAGTTCTCCATACCCGCAGGTATTTCTCCATGCTCCCAATGTTTCAGGAAGTTGGTTTTATCCGCAGGTTGATAACCGGAGGCATTCAGGAATTCTCTGTATTGCGCATTCGTTACAGGAAATTGATCCATATAGAAAGCATTCATCTTCACAGATTCACCTTTCTGAGTCATATCCTCAGGATAAGCAATAAACGAATCACCAATGCGATAGTTATCACAACGGAACATGCCCGCTGGAATCTTCACCATGCCCTTAGGAGCCTTAGCAGCAAGTTCAGTAGGAATGCTTCTTGAAATCATACGCGCGGTTCCTGGCGCAATGTTTATGATGCGCTCGTCTATCAGCGTATCATTATCAAACAGTTGCACAATGAATCTACCTTCATACTTTGGAAACTCTTCCAGCAGACGAACGGTCTGCTGTTTGATAGAGTAGATTTTGGGCTCCTTTTCATAAGACGGCATTCCTGCCCAAATACATATTTTCGTTCCTTTGGAAGCAGAAAAAGTCAGTTCGTCACTCTTCAGTTCAACATCCAAAATACTTGGTAGTTGGGCGATAGCACTCACAGTGCTTTCATTGTTTGTACCCAGTTCGTAGGAATTAAAAGCTTCTACTTGTGCCGGAATATACCATTTCCCATCCTTCTGTGCAGGAATCAATTCTTCATGCGCATAAAGATCGACAAAGTGCCTGTCCTCTTGGGGTGTTACTTCAAACAACATCCCTTTGAATCCTTCGGGACGCAAGTTGTAAACCGTATAAATAGTTTTATCGGCAGTAGGCCACTCGTTAACATAAATACTATCTTTCAATGTTGGCAAAAGCGGCTTATAATCAAAATTGAGGAAAACCTCTCGGTTCTCGCGTTGAATACGCAGAAGTTTGCCCCAGTAACGCATCTGATCGTCGGAGAATTCAAAGTGACCGGGACCAAAATTATTCATTTCCGTACCATAACCATTAAAGAAAGATACATTAAACTCTCTTCTGATAGGTTCTTTGCCTTCTTCCGCCACACGAAAGATAGCAAAATCCGGCTTAATGAATTTATTCAAATTCAACATTGGACAATAATAAAGCGCATTATGCACGCGACCAGAAGGAATGCCCTGCATATCTACAGGTACAGCCATACCTTCGCTATACATAATTACACCGGGACGAGCAGCATCCGCAGCATTCTGCAATTCCATGCTTGAACCACCTTTGGTATCAAGAACAAATCCATCGATATTGACCGCCTTTGTAATGGCCGTCATTCCGTCAAAGTGTCCTTCACTAGAACGGGTACTCTCATCCCAAGGGTTGTAACATACAAAGAATTTCGTATCCATTTCATGGCACTGGTCTGAAATCTCTCTCAACTTGTCATAACCTCCGGGCAAATCACGAAACATGTCCCACTGATTGCGCTGATCCATACCCAAAGCGGGCCAAGTGGGCCAAATGCTATATACATCGTACCCCCCCATTAGCTTCTTCATTCGCTCCAAATGTTCCTTGACATGGAACTTACCATCTTTATAATCAAAGAAACGGGTATCCCAATTCATCATCAGGTTGACAGCATAGCAACTACGAAACCACTTCTGGTCTTCGCGTTGTAGCAGCGAGTCGTCGAAAGTTCCCGGCTCCACATCATACAAATAACGCTTCTGGAACATCAACCGAAGACCTTCCCGCCAATCTCCTTGGTAATAATCCAACCAGATATTATAACTAACTGTTCCACCGGGATAAAGTGTCGTTTCAAAACGTCCCCTTTTGCCCTCTTTAATCGTGCTTTTATCACGCCTGGTCAAGGCAACTACATTTTTTTCTCCATCGGTAGCGTCAATAGCCGAGAAACCCAATTCCCAAGCATTATCCGGTACAATTACATTGACAGGAGCATATCCCGGACGAAAGAGATGGGTTCTTGATAATCCATGATTTCCTTTACCCGTAATATAAACATGTTTAGATGAAGTACCCAATGGTACCACATTATGTAACTGTAACGTGTCCGATGAAAGATTCTTAAACTGAATAACACCTTTCATCCCATAGCCATAAGGCAAAGCACTGGCTGTTATTTCTATATTAGAGTTTTTTTCAGTTGAGCTATAGGTTCTCTCTCCTATCTGATAGGATACTAATGGCTGGTCGGGAATGCCTTTTAAGCCAGGGAACACAGTACTCAAAGACTGAGCCTGTACAAAGGAGTTGCCTAATAAAAAAACAGCTCCCAGGCAAATTCTTTTGGATAATATCATTTCAATCTATTTTTTAAAAGACATTTCTTTACGTAACGCGTCATTATAGTCAACAACATAATGCCACCAGTTATTCAATTTTCCGTCTTTGGGATTGATTCCGTCATAATGAGGAAGATGCTTGAACCACCACTTCATGTAACCGATGTGTTCGCAATTCCACTCAGAGCAATCTATCAGTCGTCCCTTTTTCTCTTTGACATCGGGATAGTTGAACCAGTCGTCCGCATAAGTCAATACTTTATTGGTATTCTTCCAGTTATAATCGAATTCGCCGTTGGGTGGAAAGTGTATATTGCCAATGTTTGTATTTCCTTTGTCAAACTTATCATAGTTTTTAATGTAGCCGGTGTAGCGTTCCCACATAGTGAGATCTTCTTTTTTATCCTTCTTATCGTATGCCCACCAACCAAATACCTGCATCATGGTCGATTCGAAACGGTGTCCATAACTCTCCATGGCACAAGCCAAATCTCTTTCATAATTCAACCCCATAATGCTGAGTAACTCAGTACAGGAGGGATTGGCATTGGGTTCGGAGTTAATCCAGAAGGCATCCTTGCCCATCATGTGCGACTCCCACATGCCACCGTACGGGAATGTCCACACCCATACTTCGTGAATCTCGTTGTTGTCGCGCATCTTGTCAAAGCCGTAGTATTTCACCATCGCGTTATAATCATACGAAGTACCTATCTCCTTCAGGGTCTTCCACTCGGGTTCATCCAGCAGTTGGGCTATCTCACCGGCAGTCAAGGGTCTCTTTAAGGGATCGTTCTTCAAGTAAGTAAAGAAACGGTCGGCCTGTATCTCCTTTACGATTTCGTAATTCACTACCTGACCCGATACCTCTTCCAAGGTCTTCTCATAATCCGCTGAAAGCTGTACCGGATCGTTCCAGACGCGCGTCTTTACCGAAGGCGTACGAAAACATTCGTGCATCTTCTTGTTTCCGTAAGCAGGCAATACCGGATCTTCATACACCACAACAACCTTGACAGTAAGCGGCTGGGCGGAACGGTTCTTCTTGGCGAAGATAAAAAGGGGGAAAAAGAAGATAAATAAAAATAGAATTAAATAGAATTTCATGGTTGTCGCATTTTTTAAGTTTTAAATTAATAGGAATATACGAAAGTCGGTAGTAACATCAATTCCAATCTTTCAAGAATGCGGGATAATGGGTATACGTATACAATTTTGAATACTAATAATCTACATACTAACCTATATTCCCCTGCGAATACTCCTCCCAAAAGGAGGAGTATAGAGATAGAATCGATTTTTGACATACCTTCATATGATATCTATAAATCACTCTACTACATTGCTTCCAAGATAAGCCATTGATAAGTAGTACCACTATTCATCAAAAGATATCTTGTCAAATCGCTTTTTGCAAGATTGTCTTTATAAACTTTCAAGTAATAGATGCCTTTGATTGCTTCCGGACCTTTGTTCTGTTTATCAAAATCAGCCAAAGAGAATAAAGCTTCTCCTTTATCGTTTGTTGTCTTTGAAAGATAGATATTTGTACCATTGTCACGATCTTCTTTCGTCAAATACACTTCAACAGTAGCTCCACTGACAACATTAGTATGAGCATCATCTGTAACTGCTATTACACAAAAATTCCAGGGAATCTCTTTATCAAACTCTTCAAAGATGCCACTTCTATCACACGAAGTAAGTAATAGTACCATTAATAGTACAAACAAGCTGTTAATATATGCTTTCATAAGATTAGAATTTATATTTATCATTTTTGTCAGGTTCGCCACCAAAAGTATAACTATCAAGGTTATAGAACTTCAATTCGATAACCGGTATCGGAAGTTGTCTGAAAGACCGGGTCGTAAGTTGGAACTTATCAATAGGAGTTCTTCTTCGGTCGTAGAATGATGTTCCTGCATAAGCAAATCCACATTCAACGAAACGCTCATAATAAATAGCCTCTAAGACTTCAGCTTCAGTGGAAGAAGCTGTTATATCTTTCATATTGCCACGTCCTGTTCTGGTAATATTGATTAAAGGAACTGCTTCTTCCTTCTTGTCTGTATTCAATAAGGCTTCGGCTTTCAGCAAATCAGATTCGGCTTTCATAAACAAGTACAAATCACCGGCACCACTTGGTTGCCCTGTTTCTGTAAAGCGTTTCAAAACATAAGAGCTATAATATTGATATCCTGCATAAGATAAACCACCCGAAGGAGTTGTAGCAGAAGGATAATAAATAAAGTCAGTCTTTATTCTATTATCAGGCGAATTAGTTACTTCGGGCAAAACATCACTGTTCAAGAAATCGGCAGGAAGGGGCCAAGGAGCGCTTTTATCATCTTTTGCCATCATATTAATAATGCGCATGCCAACTCTTACCCACTGGTTTCCTTCCGGATAACCAGCAACAGCTGCTGACCAAATATCAAAACCTTGCAAAGGCAATGTGGCTTTGATATCTTCCGATAGTCCATTGTTTATATAAGATAATACTTTGGTCCAATTAACAGTTTCTTCATTTGTTCTGGGAAAATAAGCAATAGCTCGTGCAGCCATAAAGTTTGCCATTTTTTCCAGCTTCTTATTATCACCTACAACGTTCAAAGGCAGTAACCCTTCAAAATTACCAAACTCATGCTCTTTACAAATACTAATGCATTTATCCAGATAAGCTAATGCCAATGCTTGTACATCTTTCGCCTCAGCAATATTATCAACTGTTACGTTTTGAATATCGGTATCTTCGGTAAGAATAAAACATTTATCAAATAGCAGAGCCAGTTCGGTATAATATGCTCCCATCAAGAAATAATTATTCGCTAAAATCTTATAAGTTACATCTTGTCCTCCTTCTTTATAAACTAACTCTTTTTCTTTCATCATTGCAAGCATATTGCGTACAGTGTTTATCATACTATAATAATTGTACCACAATCTTTTGGGAAATCCTGCATTTTGATCAGTATTAGCAATTTCTGCCTTCTCACAATTAGCATAATACATATGCTCACGTAAACCAAAGTTTCCTGCACCTCCGGCATATACATCCGCATTTACAGCCAAACGCCAAGTATCACCGTCGCCAGCTTCCAGTGAATATTTCCACCAATTGGCATATCCACCACCTATCAATGCAGGATATTGATTGATATCCCCCATTACAGTTTCTATGTCAGGGTCGTATTCATTTTTAATATCCATTCCTGAGAAATATCCATCGCAGGAGGTCAACAAAACTGTCAATAAAGACAATATATATATCTTAGTTTTCATATTACACTCGATTAAGATTAAAATTCAACAGAAATTGTTCCAGTTAATGTCCTTATGTCTGAAGGATATTTAGGAGTATCAGAACCGTTCAAAACTCCACTCTCTACAGTACGGGTTTCCGGGTCCGGTCCCGAGTATTTTGTTAGAGTAAACAAGTTACGACCTATCACTCCAACTTTAACCCCGTTCACAAAATTAAGTCCTATTTTAGACAATTGACTCTTAGTAAAGCTATAATTAAGGGCTATCTCACGAAGTTTTAAGAAGGTAGCATCCTCTATAAATCCAGATCCTCTTGAAAACTGGTTGCTATATCCCATTGGTTTTCTATTAGCCCAAGGCCTTTCTGACATATCCCAAAATTTTGCATTACGACCCGCAAATGCCATATAAACTTTTGTGTTATTATACAAAAGACCACCTTCTTGATAAGATAAGGTAAAATATAACATGAAGTTCTTCCAAGTAAGTGTATTCATTAAGTTCATATTAAAATCGGGATTCATATTACCAATATATTGTTCATTATCTGTATTTCCCTGTGCATCTAAAATTGACATGTGTGCTTCATCACGTGTACCTATAAGATCCTTACGAACCACATATCCATAGTTATTGATAGTAAATACATCTTCTACCGACTGTCCCGGTTTAATCAGTTTACTAGTTTTCACTTGGTCAAGCGAAGTGGCAAATTTCGATGAGTACATCTTTCCATAAGGCTTATTGGAAGCAACATTCAAATAACCGACTTTGAAGTCTGGACGCCCCAGTTCTCCCACAGACTGATCTAGCTTATCCCATGTTACAGTAACATCCCACATAAAGTCTTTCTTCTTTAAGATATTAGCTTTCAACATTATTTCATAGCTATTCGTGAAGAACTCACCAATATTTACATTCTGATATTGGAAACCTGTAACACCTGACACTGTCATTATATAAGGCAAATCAGTATTACGTTTACGAGAGAAGGTCAAACCTAAATCGAAACGATTTAAAAATCTCATATCCAAACCAGCTTCAATCTCTTGTGACAAAGCTGGTTTCAATTTTTTATTTCCCAATTGAGAGCCACCAGAAAGAACTCCATTACTCAAGCTGAAAGTCTCATATTTAGCTCCATAGGCGGGAAGAATACCTGCTGTTCCATAAGAAATACGAGGTTTCAGAAGTTCAACATGAGGTATTTTAAATGATTTAGCGATATTCCACGCACCGGATATTCTATAATATGTTTGCCATATATTGTCATCACCAATAACAGATGCCCCATCTCTGCGAACTAGTGCGTCAAACATATAAGTATCTTTATAATCCCCATTGAAAACAGCTGTGTAACTATTAGAAACGATTCTACTACCCCAAGAGGAGTGGTCTCTTGTTTCTGGATCTGCTTGTTCTAAAGATATAATGTCCATTCCAGCAACCGCCAGTTTTGAGCCGCTTCCCCATAACCCTTCATTCTTTGTATCTTCATACAGATATTGAAGTCTTAATGAAGTATTAAAGTTTCCGAATGATTTAGTCAGAAGAGCACTAATCTCGGCATTATGCTTAAAGGTGTTACCAGAGCCTGCATATACATAACCCTCATCTCTTATACTACCATCAGGAGAGGTTGGCTGCAAACGACCTTTAGGAGTCAGGTCAAAATCATTATAATGGAAAAAGTCTATACTATAATTAGCATTCATACTAAGCCATTCAGCCGGAACATACCGTAAAGCATAGTTCCCTAGAAATCTATTTGCTGTTCCTTCTTGACGCTTATTTGTGATATCATATAGAGGATTTATATTATTTCTTGTCGATACAATATTAGCACTTACAATATAATCCGTGCCATCTTGATTCTTTGCTAAGAAATTTGCATTAGGATCGGCATAGTATATATCATCAAAGTTAACACTACGTCTATCATTGATTGTCCTAACATACAGATTAGATGTAGACAAAGTTATTTTATCAGACAGCTTTGCATCCAAATTTGTGCGAAAGCTCGTACGTCCAACACCATTCAACATTTTAATTACACCCGGATTTTTTGTGTGTTGTACCGAAGCATAATAATTCACTTCCCCGCTCTTAGAACGACCTCCGACACTGAGGGTATTAGAAGTAAATACTCTTGGTGTAAAGAAGTCATCATATGGATCAGAAGTCATCTTATACTTATTATCCCAAATCTGATCTTCTTCCATTATTCTTGTCGGATAGCCATTTGCATCTAAAGTATGTCCATGAGCAGTTGTTCTTTCCGGAGTAAAACCAATCCAGTTAGCTCCAACTTCCGACTTAAAAGTCACGTTTACTTTCCCATTCTCTAATCCAGAACCACGCTTAGTAATAATTTGAATTACACCACCTGCGGCTTTTGCACCATAGAAAGAGGCTGCGGCAGCTCCTTTAATTACCTCAATATTCTCGACATCTTCCATATTGATGTCTTTCAGCACACCAGAAGTAACAATACCGTCAACAATTATCAAAGGCTGATCTGTACTGGCAAATGATGTTGCACCACGCAATTGAATAATCGGTTCGTCCATAGGGTTTCCAGAAGTTGCCAAAATTTTGATACCAGGCATTTTACCAGATAAAGTTGATGCAACTGTAGTACCTGTAACCTCTTTCAAAGCAGCATCACCTATTTTTTCAACGGTAAATGACAACTTTGCTTTAGATGTTCCTCTAGCTACACCCGTTACTACTACCTCTGAAAGTAGTTCAGAATCTTCTGTTAAAATAATCTCAAGGCTGCTTTTAGCTTTCACTGTTTGAGAAGCATAGCCAACATACGTTACAACTAATAGAGAACCAGTTGGAGCATTCAACTGAAATTTTCCATCTGCATCGGTTATAGCACCGATAGTTGTTCCTTTGACAAGCACATTTACACCAGGCAATGATTCTCCATTGCTGTCTTTTATGACACCCGAAATCCGCATGGTTTGTTGTTGTACCTCCGTAACGGAGGACACGTGTGGATTCGCATAAACTGTGGTTGCTAATGTAGATAGCCCCATCATGGTCAGTACACATGCTTTTCCGAAAAAATAATTTTTCCTCATCATAATAAACAATAAGCATTAAGGTTAAACAAATACTAATTAAGACCAACACAGATTAAATTCTCTGCCACACAAAGATGTGCCCTGTTTTAATAGTAGTGCTATGATTTTTGTCTCAAAAAAGAAGAAAATCAAATCAAAAGGCAATATGAGACGATTTTGCGATTTCAAATATATCTATTTTTCACATTTCTGAAAACACTATCACAAATCCTCCTCCCTTAACTATTTTCACATAAAGCGAGTCTTTATATCCAACAGCTTCTTTCTCAATAGAAACGTACTAAGGATATTGATCCGAATCCATCGAATCTTTAACAATCAAAGCTTGATATTTTTTCCCTTCTTGAAGAAAATGAAGTGGAAATAGTATACTAATTAGACTCATTTGTATTTTCATATCTCATTCTTTTAAAATTAACGTATGTAAAGATGAGAAAGTAAGCATAGATGCAATAGTAAGGTTTTCTCAAAAAAAGGAATATTATATCAAAATACTTGCTTTAGATTACTAATCTTAATCAGCTATGTCTCAACCTAAATTCATACCCTCTCCCACCTGATATTTTATAAACTTTAATGCCACCGGCTTCTACTCGTACAGGAACCGATTGAATCTTCTCTCTACCATCCAACCAGAGTTCTGCATCCACCCCTTTTGGAAGAGTTATCTTCAGAACCCTCTTTCCTACTTTGCCGGTCGATTGAAAGCGAATAGCCCCTTTGGACGTCTGCACATCGAATGCCGCACTTGATAAATCTCCCGGTTGAGGAAAGATACGAACCATATCCGAACCCGGTGTTAAAGGATAAATGCCAGCCACTCCCTGATGCAAAGTGAGTAGTGGGGCAACGGCGCAATGGCTCCATTGTGATCCTTCGTCGGGACGGGCCACCCAAAATTCCTGCAACGTATTGTTTGCCCATACCGATGACATCTTTCCCCATCTATTTCTGAGATCATTCAGCACCACATCCATCCGACGGTATTTGATAAGTGCCCATAAACGCCAAACGGCATTACAGGGATAAGAAAGCCCCATTTCGGAGGGAGAACTAACCAATACCTCCAATCCACGCCGGATGTCGCCATCGGGACACAGATCGTAAAGCAAAGCTGTAGCAAGAGAACGGTCACAATAACGTGTCTCGCCTTCCTGTTCACGCCAAGGAAGGTTGTTCACAAATATTTTGTCCTGTTTATCCCAAAACTTCGCTATACAGCCTTCGTGAATACGTTTTCCGTAAGATTCTACTTCCGTGGCTTTGGCCTCATCACCAAACAGGCGGCATAAGGGTGCCAGTGCATTACGGCACATAGCTGCAATATAAAGATTCAGGGCCAGTTTCTTGTGTTTTGTCTTTTTAAAAGCCTCATGGTCAATATAAACAGAGCACATGCCTAAGTTCTCGGCCGGAACCAGATATTCACCGGTATCCGTCAGCGAAACCAAATAAGTAAAGAACTTCAGCAAGCGGGGATATACTTCTACCAGCCCCTCTTTATCGCCGGAATACATGTAGTAATGGTAAGAATCAAAGCAGAAGCCAATGCTATGGTCTATGATAGGTCCCCAACTGGTCAGTTGCATCTGTCGTTCTACGGTACGGGCAAGTCTGTCCCAAGCCGGCCAGCTATCCATAAAGTAACCGTCGATAGAAGAGCCTTGACTAAAGGTATTGACAAAACGATACGGCAACGAACTGTCTCCAAACGTTTGAAAAACAGATTGTAGCTGATGGCTGCCATCGCCACTGTATTGCTGACGTTCACGCGCCATACCATCGACCATGGTTTCCTGAGCACAGTTGTAGAGCGTGTTTACAGTAGCATTCATCACATGCTGAATGGTATCGTCAGACAATGTGATTTGAGGGACTACCTTCCAAGGATAGACTCGGCGACGCATTCCAACAGACGATATTTCTATCGGTCGGTTGAAATTGCGAATGTGTAGCTGCATCCAACGGAAACTTTCAAAATCGAATGTCTCGAAACGGTTGACCCCCTCTTTGCAAACAAAACGCGTCCACGCATTGAAATGCGAGTTTATGATAGCCGGACCACCTTTCTTATGCGCTTCGTGCACCAGCAATTCTATGATAGTTCCTTCGGGAGCATCTATAGTAAAGCAAGGCCACCCCACCCCTTGTTCGGCAAACTCGAATGTCAATGCTGCTGCATGGTCATGATTAGGTGTAACTATCCAAGAATCTTTTGTATTGTGTGTTGTTACCGGTTCACGAATTACATCGAACGCATCGGGCACAATCATATCAAAATAATCCTCGGGCGAACGTTTCCAGTCTATCCACATCGATTCTGATAGTTTGGAAACCGGCACATCGACCTCTTTCATCATGGGGACGCTACGCTTACGAATTTCGGATACTTCCCGACTTCCGAATATCTCCCACACATACTCTGACGACCAGTTACACACAGCCGGATAGGCTCCCGAATTGCTGACCAAAGCAGGCTTTACCCAATTATCATCCATGACAAAGCTTGTAGTATCCCATCCATACGGATAGAACCGGGCATCAAAGTCTTCTTGCAATGCCCTCAAAAACCAACGTTTGTATTTACCCGGCTGCCAACTATGAGGCAGATAACAACGCCACGAATCGTCAGTCAGCACCGTTTGCCCGTCTATATCCAGATTTACAATCAATCCCGGTTTTCCCATGGGATGGGTTCCGTCGCCGGTACCAAAGAAGCATACTTCCACCGCAATCACATTCTTACCCGGTTGCAGGTAAGCAGCTAAATCCAATGGGTCGGCTTCCTGCCAACGCGGATCGGAAGGAGCAGGTCCCCACTGCACTCGTTTGCCATTGACAAACAATCGGTACCGACTATCCGCCAAAATCCATCCTAACGCCTTTTGGGGTTGTTGTTTTAACTCTATCTCTTTGCGAAACAGGATAAATGTGTTTTGTAACGTCCTACCCGAAGGATACCAAATCCAGCGTGCCGGAGATAAATCCAATGCAACATTGCGGGGATTCTCCGCACTCCAACAAATAGAGCTGAATAGTACCAGTAACAGCAGTGTGTATCTTTTTATCATCATACCAGGGTTTTAAGGATTCAACAATCAAGGGTGTACAGCAGACATATTAAACTCTAACACTCCTCCATTCATAATCATATCGTGTGTAATAAAAGACTCCTGTAGTTTTTTGCCATTGTAAGATACCGATTCCACAAAAAGGGCATCTTCGGATTGATTCCGCACAACCACTTCAAACCGCTTGCCATTGGCCAGAAGAATGGTAGCTTTATCCAATACCGGAGAGCCGAGAGCATACGTGCCCGAAACCGGATTCAGCGGATAGAAACCCATCATGGAAAATGCCAGCCAGGCACTGGTTTGTCCCATATCATCATTTCCACTAATACCGGTATGGGAGTCATCATATTGTTCGCGGATGATTCGCCGCACCAGTTGTTGTGTCTTCCACGGCTTGCCTACATAATTGTAAAGATAGGCATCGTGATGCGAAGGTTCATTGCCATGTGCATATTGACCTATAAATCCGGAGGCGTTCTCATTAATCTCGCTTTGTGGAGAAGCGGTCGTGAAAAGTTCGTCCAAACGTTTCTCCATCCCTTCCTTACCGTTCATCAATTCCATTACACCCTCCACATCGTGTTGAACGGCGAATAAGTATTGCCAGGCATTGGCTTCGCAATAGTATCGTTTGCGGCCGTCTCCATCATATCGGAAGGGATCGAAAGGTTCGGCCCAAGAACCGTCGCTCATACGAGGTCGGAAGAAACCGGTCTCTTTATCATAAATATTCTTGTAAGTCAAACTACGTTTCTTGAAGAAATCGGCATCTTCTTTCTTACCCATTTTATCGGCCATGACAAAAGCACACCAATCGTTGTAAGAGTTTTCGAGATGTATAGAGGCCGGTTCATGGGCTTTATCGTGCGGATAGTAACCATATTGCTCTACCAATGAGAAAAAAGAAGTATTGGCATGGTCACGGGTCAATGTCTTTTTGACGATGTCATAAGCTCTTTCCCAGTCTACGCCTTTCAGACCTTTTACATAAGCCTCGGCTATCACCGACACGGCATGATTACCGATCATACAATAGTTATCGACTCCCCAAAGTCCCCAGATGGGCAAGTAACCATAGACTTCTCCCTGCTTAACCAAAGAGTTTATGACGGCCGGCAACCGCTCTTGTTGAGTGAGTAACAGCAAGGGATGAGTGGCACGATAGGTGTCCCATAACGAGAAGTTAGAATAGTAAGCACTGCCCTTACCTATGTTATCCTGAGTAAAATCGGGTAAGAGAATGTCCCCGTTCACATCCGAAAGATCGTTGGGATGCAAATAGTTTCTATAAATAGCAGAATAAAACATCTTCTTGTACTTTTCGCTTCCTTCGACCACAATCTTGGATAATTCTTCGTTCCACAAAGCTGTGGCTTTGCTGCGTATGGTTTCAAAAGTTTCATTATGGGTTTGTTCCGACAGGTTTTCACGGGCATTCCGCGTGCTGACGGCAGAGATTGCTACCCTGACTTCCAACGGTTCTTCGCTGCTCTCAAAAGAGAATACACCTTGAGGGGATTTATTATCGACTCCGCAAACCCAATCCGTAGACGGATAATAGCGACCCGCACGGAACAACCAGCTATCCGCAATAGGACGTGAGAATTTCATGCAGAAATAAACCTTCCGTAAGCGTGCCCATCCTGTTACAATCCGGTAACCTTCAATCGTATGCGGGTCGACTACTTTTAACTGGGCATCAATCAGCTTAAACGGGAGCCAGCCCCGCTTCTTGGAAAGAGAATGTCCCAAGTCAACCAGCAATCGGGGTACCTCCGAAGAGGGATATTGATAGCGATGCAGCCCCACATTGCGTGTAGCAGTCAGTTCAACGTTTACACCATTGTCTAAAAGTACCCGGTAGTATCCTGGAGAGGCTTGCTCATGTTCGTGAGAGAAAGTGGCATACAACCTGCTCTCCTCGCCTGCTCCTAGCCTTGTTACAATAGAATCTTTTCCACCCTTGAAAGGCAGAAGCAGTATATCAAACAAATCTGCAATACCCGTACCACTTAGGTGGGTGTGACTGAACCCATAAATCTGCGAATCTTTCCATTGATACCCCGAACAAGTATTCATAATATCATCCTGTGTGTCGGGGCTTAGCTGCACCATGCCGAAAGGAACAGTTGCTCCCGGAAAAGTATTCGATGGCAGTGACAGGGAATCTAAAGCTCCCGAACCGATAAATGGATCTACCCACACGGTCAAGTCTTCTTTCTGCACAGGCTGTGTTGTGCAAGAAGTGAGCAGAAGTGTACTCAGCAAGGCGTAATTCAGAACAGTTCTCATAAGCAACGTATTAGATTTCAAGAATAACTATCAGTCAATAACCTTTATCGGTATATTCAGAAGAAAGGCTACTTTCTCCAATTCGGACACTTTATGCCCCACTCCTACCGCACAATGATGCGAAGGACCGGCTTTGCTCCACTTCTCCATAAAGCGACGCACCCCCGAGGCAAACCGATAACGGCTATTTGTATTGCCAATATGTAAAGTTTCGCCTTCAACCGCTTCACCTTGTGCTGCCAGTAGAAATACACCATCCACTCCTTCGCAAACAGAAAGTAAAGTAACAGGCCCTTTTTTCACACTCATCTGAATGGACAATCCTTTGCCGGGTTTCCCGTGATAAAGGGGCAAAGGAACCAATTTTACTTTTTCCTGAGCTATCTCAAAGTGAGCCGGGCCATCATGCCCCAACAGTACAACATCATCCTGAAAGTCCATAGCATAGAACTCAGAAAAAGAGCCGCCCGCATTCAGCAGAGACAATATCTTCATGGCTTGTGCGTTTTTTACCTCACACTCTCCCGCCACCGGAATACCGGCACCAGTCAAAAGAGTATTTCCGGCAATGACCGAGGTGGCTATGTCTTCATAATCGTTGCCTGCATAGCCCTCGTAATAATAAGCCATCGCACCTAGTTGGTGTATGTCAACCAGTTTGTCCAGTGCCACCGAAGTTCTGGCTGCCCGTTCCAGTTCCTCTTGCTCACAAGCGGCAATTACTTCAAACTTTTCTTGGAACTCCCCGATTTTGGTTGCCGTCTCCTCGTCTGTTACTTTATCGCGTAAAGCTTTCAGTTCACACATTTCCAATAGCTCAACATGAGTACCAAACGTCATACTTTGTCGGGCGACATCCGTGTAAACATCGAGCATGCCGCCGTAGTAATGCCCCAGTATACCTAACCTGTTGTTGCACATTCCATTTACTACACGTGCCGCTTCTATCCATGCACCAATCTCTTTCCAGACATATTCTTCGGAAAGATAACCCGAAACAATGTCATACCGGATGCCTGCGCGATTAAAAACTCCTGCAAACTCGGGCACCGAACATGCTTGACAATGAGCCAACCACTCACCGGTCATTTTTCCTCTGTCGCCCATTGCATTCAAAAACTGATAATCAATAGCAGGTACCGGCTGGACGTTTAAAATTACCACCGGCTTAGCTACCTGCTGCACTAAAGGCAACACCGTAGAAGAAAGTGCGTAGGTGGAAATAAACAGAAAAACCAACTCTACATCTGCCTGTTTTAAAGCAATGGCACACGCCGTTGCTTTCTGTGGGGTATCTATCATGCCCACGTTAACTACTTCGGCATTCATTTGCTCCATTTGGGTGCCTATCTCGTGCTGATATCCCAAAAGTCGGGGAAGCAATCCTTCAAACTGAGCCCAGTATGCGTCCAGGCCAACTCCTGTCAATCCAATCTTTACCTTATTTTGTATCATATATTCTGTTCAATTATAAATCATGTTACAAAAATAGGTTGTGTAAAACTAGAAAGAATATGATTATTGCCAAAAGGCTATAACTATTTGATATCAATTTCCTCCCGATATTCTGTCGGAGATTTCCCAGTTTGCTTCTTAAACTGAGCCGAAAAGTAGGCAGGAGTTTCAAAGTTTAGCCGGTAGGCTATCTCTTTTATCGGAATAGTGGTGGTAGTAAGCAATTCAATGGCCTTCTGAATCTTCATATTCTGGAAGTATTGCGCCGGAGCGTAATTCATTCGTTCTTTAAATAGTTTGCGGAACAAGGAGTAACCCATACCGGACTTCCTCGCAATATCCTGCATAGAAACCGGCTGGTCTATCAACTCCTGCATCAGCACACAGGCGTGTTCTATTTTGGAAGAGAAGTCGTCGCTCTTTACACTGATATTCTTATCAATGCTACACATCAACCCTATCAGATAATTGACCAATCCCCCAAGTACCCGTTGGTACAGGTCTTGTTCTTCATTGGCTACCTCTATGGCTTTCCTAAACAAAGAAACAATCTCGTTATTGATGCCCACTCTAAATACGGGTTTCTCTTTGGAACAATACTCACTAATCATCCAACTCTCGATATCGGCTCCGTTAAAGCCGATCCAATATTGATTCCATCCCGTCTTATAGTTGGGGTAATAAGTGTGCCACTCCCCGGGAAAGAGTACAAACATCATTCCCCGTTTAATAGAAAAGGTCCCACCACTTCTGGTTTCCAGTACCCCCTCGCCCTCAATGATATACACCAATTGAAATTCTTTCAGGATACGGCCCTTTTCGGGATTAAAGTAATATCCCTCAGAGTGGTTTAAAGTAGGATATCGGCTATTGGATGAGATCTCTTCAAAACCGACAGATGATATAAAGAGATTCCTGCCTGCCTTATGATCGTTATTCACAAAGTATTTAATAGAAGTACGTTCCATAATATGTAGTTTTTCAAAGTCAAGACTAAACCAGATGACATAAAAATGCGACCAAAAGTAGGAAAAATCATCCATATTGCGAATCCGTAGCGAGATTTAACGCTTGCTAAATTCGCATTGTATAGTTTTATGAACCAAAGAGGGGCTATTCCCAATTACTGGAAATATCCCCTCTTTCTACAATCATGTAATTGATAAGGAAGCTACAATTCCGGATTCCAAATACTTTCCCGATAAGGTATGGGGAAAGTAAGGCGGGCTGCGGTAACATTGTATGCGGCAGCAGGCAGATACTCATACAGCCTCTTCATCTCAACACCGTGGGCATTCATTACTTCTACAGCCTGACCGGTACGCACCAAATCGTGCCAGCGATGATTCTCGAATGCAAGTTCTACCCTACGCTCATGGGCTATCAGTGAGCGAAGCGCAGCTTGGTCGCTGACATCAGAAGTAGACAAGCCTGCACGGGTTCTCACCTCTTTTAAATAACCCAACGCTTTACCTGCATCTCGTTTGGTAGATGATTCATTATAACACTCTGCCAGCATCAACAATACATCTGCATATCGAAATACAGGCCAATCGTCGCCACACTGATTAAGCACCGCATGCGGATTCATATACTTTGCACACATATAACGGTAAGCAACTCCTTCTTGTGGCTGATAGTTCAAAGGAGAGACTACTCTCTCGCTAACAAAATCATCGTCCTTAATGCTTCCTTCAACCACCTTGACGGAAGCCTCAAAACGTTTGTCGCCTGATTCATAGCTTCTCAACAAGTCGGGTGTGGGTACATTCAGACCGCCATGCTTGATATTCTCCGATTTATCAAGACCCAGGATAGCTACATGGTTTGTCGATTTGGGCAGCATACGATACAGATAATCGGAATGGTGTCCTTCGGGTCCCTCTTTGAACTGTACTTCAAAAATAGATTCCTTGCTGTTTTTATTGCCGGTCTTAAATACGTCGGCATATTCCGTCAAAAGTCCATAGCCTTCTTTGGTCACCTCTTCCAGCAAAGGGATAGCTGCATCATATTTCTTCTGATAAAGATAAACGGATGCCAACAGTGTTTCGGCCGCTCCCTTAGTAGCTCTTCCCGACTGTGGAAAGCCACTCACTTTAGGAAGAACCGCAACCGCATTTATCAAATCGTCTTCAATGGCAGCAAATATCTCGGTGACGGGAGATTTTCCTTTAGCAGCCTCGGCTGCCGAAGTAACTTCCTTTAAGTGCAAAGGTACTTCACCGAAAAAGCGAACCAAGTTATAATAATAAAGTGCACGCAAGAAACGTGCCTCACTCAGAATTTGTGTTCTCGCACCTTCGGGAATACCATTGTGCATTCGTGAGATTATGACATTGGTCTTTGATACTCCATTGAAAGCATCATTAAACAACCCGTTGGAGTAGTTATTGAGATCACCATCCATAAAGTTGCAGATATCCTGCCGGTGTCCCGGCTCATCACCACCGAATTTGGGATAATATTCGTAATGCGTATTATCCGAACGCATTTCGCCACATATAAAATTATTCCAACCATAAACGGCACGCAACGGTTGATAGGCTCCTACAACAAGGTTCTCAAAATCGGCTTGAGTCTTGAAGTAGTTATTGGAACTGGGCTCATGTTCCTTGGGCAAATCAAGGAAACTATCACAAGAAGCCAACAGACTGGCAGAGAGTAAAAGGAGAACTATTTTTTTCATGATATACATTCGTTTAGTAAATTAGAACTTGATGTTAACCCCTAATGAGTAAGTGCGTGGAATGGGGTATGAATTATCGTCGATACCACCATAACGTGCACTCGTACCATTGGCACTCGATTCCGGGTTAGGGCCGGGATAACTGGTAATATATCCCAGGTTCTGGAAACTAGCATAGACGCGAATCTGTTCCAACCAACCCATCTTGGGGAAAGTATATCCGATCGTGAGGTTCTTGAAAGCCAAGTACGAACCGTCATACACCATCAACGAACTTCTATCACGAGCCAGATAAGTTACTCCGGCATTACCTGCCGCACGGGGTATTCTTCCATTGCCCGGGTTCTCCTCCGAACGCCAGCAGTCCAGCAACTCTCTACTCATATTGAACGAACCGTCCAAGTTATGGGAATATTCCATAGAACGAATCACCAAATCACCTCCGATAGAACCCGAAATGGTCAATCCTAAATCAAAGTTCTTATATTTGAATGTATTAGTTATACCAAACATCATATCAGGAAGCGGGTCGCCAATCATCGTACGGTCTTCGCGAGTAATAATTCCATCGGGCTTCCCATCAGGACCACTTATATCTTTCATTCTGGGAGAACCTACCACCGATTTTCTGGAAGCATCGGAATCGGCATATACAGGGCCTTTGGCTAGTTCTTCTTCGTTCATAAAGACACCATCGTACACATAGCCATACAAGAAGCCGAGTGGCTTACCTACCTCTGTACGGTTCCACGAGCCACCGTAATCACCATCGCCACCCAAGTGGTCGGTTCCTTCACCCAGCGAGAGAACTTTATTTTTGCTGAATGACAGGTTCAGGTTGGTAGACCATTTGAATGCTCCCACCAGGTTGCGGGTTTCAATATCCACATCGGCACCCCAGAAGCGCACCTTTCCTACATTGGTCTGAATGGAACCATATCCGCTGGAATAAGGCAAAGTCATCTGATACAGCATATCACTGGTTGTCTTCCGCCAGTAGTCGGTCTGCACATAAATGCGGTCATTAAACAATCCGAAGTCAATACCGAAATCCAATTGCTTAGTGATTTCCCATCCCAGCAGTTTGTTCTCAAGTCCCGACAGATAAGTACCGCTTTGAATACCACCGTTGAATACATAGTTAATGTTAGCTACATTGGCTGCATAGGTATAGTCGCCAATGTTATTATTACCAGTCAGACCGTAGCTGACACGCAACTTCAGGTAGTTCAGCACATTCGATGCCTTCTTCATGAAACTCTCTTCCGACACAATCCACCCGGCAGATAACGAGGGGAACAAACCCCAACGGTTATCGGCTCCGAAGCGTGAGCAACCGTCTTCGCGCAAGGCTACCTGCAACAAGTATTTTTCTTTGTAATTGTAGTTAGCACGCGCCAGGAAAGAGGCCATTGCCCAGGCTGTAGGGGTATTTGAACCACTCATCTTCGTAATCTCGGCTTGATTGAGCCAAGGATAATCATCGGCAAAGTTCTCACCATAAAGACCCGAGCCTTCCCAACGGTACTTCTGTGCCGAAAAACCGCCTAACAGATCGAAGTTATGCTCTCCAATCTTACCGTTATAGGTCAGTGTATGTTCTGTAACCCAAGAACTCTGGAATCCGGTCTGATAGGTTCCGGTCGATTTGGTTCCCACTGCATTAATCTCGCCCGATGCCTCGATAGGTTTATAAATTCTATGATTAGACGACTCTGCATCGATACTGAAAGTAGACTTCCATGTCAGCCCTTTCCAAACATCTACTTCCAGAAAAGCATTACCTAAGATGCGGGTTCCTTTATAAACGTTTGTTTGTCTGGTCAACATCAGGTAGGGATTAGGTTGTTTCAGTGAGCCAACGGCAGAAAGTACCTCGGGCATCGAGCCATCGGCATTATAAAAGGGGATAATGGGAGGTGCATAAAGTGCACAAGCGATGGTGCTCCAGCCTCCATCTGTATTCTGATTTTCGTGTTTGCGGTAAGAGGGAGCCAGGTTTACTCCCAAGCGAATCTTCTCTGTCGGAGTGTAAAGCGTATTGACGCGGAAATTAAAACGTTCGTAACCTGTATTGATTAACATACCTTCTTGGTTTGCGTAGGAGGCTACTACGGTAGATTTCAATTTATCATTGCCCGAACTGATTGTTACGCCATAGTTCTGTATCAAAGCATCGCGCGTAATCTTATCAAACCAGTTGGTGCCTTCGCCATATTGTTCCGGATTACGATATACTGCCGGAACTTCGGACTTACCGGTCTGCGGATCTTTCCAGCCGGTATATTTAATCATATCTTCATAATAGTTCTTCTTCCATTGAGCATACTCCGTACCATTCATCATATCGGGCAGACGGCTCTCATTAATAGTTTGCAAACCTACATTTGCCGAAAACTCAACGGACGTTTTACCCTTCTGTGCTTTTTTTGTGGTAATAAGAATCACACCATTTGCGGCTCTCGAACCATAAAGCGAACTAGCCGAAGCATCTTTCAATACCGAAAAAGATTCGATTTCATCGGGACTGATGTTGCTGATTTCCGTTGTAATGGGCATACCATCCACTACAAACAAGGGAGTATTACCGGAGTTCAACGAACCGGCTCCGCGAATACGGAAAGACATACCTTCGCCGGGCTTTCCCGAAGATTGGTAAATCTGTACGCCCGACACCTTTCCCTGCAATCCTTGGGCAAACTGGGTTACCGGCAATCCTTTGGTCTCTTCAGCCTTCACACTGGTCACGGCTCCGGTCATCGTTCTTTTCTTCTGGGTACCAAAGCTGACTACCACGACCTCATCAAGTCCTACACTGTTCTCCTTCAAGGCAACAGTAATCTGCCGTTGATTGCCCACAGTTATCACCTGTGTTTCGAAACCAATAAACGAGAATTCCAAGACCGATTTAGGACTATTGACTACAATTTCGTACTTGCCATCCACATCGGAGATGACTCCATTTGTCGTACCTTTCTCCATCACATTGACAGCTGGTAAAGGCTCTCCCAGATTGTCTCTGGTGAAACCAGAAATCTTGATTTGTGCATAAGCACCAACCAACGCCAATAAGAGAAGGCACGAGGTTAACAAAAATCTCTTTTTCATAATATACGTATTAATGGGGTTGTTTTTATCCAAGGCAAAAATAGAGCAAATAGGAAAGAGACTATTTTAATATATGACATTTGAGATATGAAAAGTGATATATAGAAAACTCTTTTACTTGTTGGCGGGATTTGTTCATTACCATGCGGAAATAGACCAGATTAAGAGTTATTGATTATTTGTGCATGGCACTGATGTACTAATTATAGTGCACTGATAATCAATTGTATTTCACTGTACATCTTTTTATTTAAAGTACAGTGTTACTGTATTAAGGATAAAGTAGTACTGTATCACTGATAAAGTATTACTGTACTACTGATAAAGCGACACTGTACTTATAGATAAAGTAACACTGTATCCATAATAAAGTAATACTGTACATTCAGCAAAGTGGTTGTACAGTGTTTATAAACTGATAATTAATAGGTTGAGTTTCTTTGTATACATTGAGTAGTATTTGGCTCAACTTTACAAAAGCTTATGATTTATGCCGTTCAAAGTCCTTAGGCAACACTCCAAACTGCTTATAGAAGCACTTGGAGAAATATGAGGATGAGCTAAAGCCTACAATGAAAGCAATCTCATTGATGCGGTATTCCTTCTCACGCAAGAGTTCTGCTGCCTTTTTCAAACGAATCAGGCGGATAAAGTCGTTGGGAGTCAGTTCGGAGATGCTCTTTACTTTGCGGTAAAGGGTGGCACGGCTCATATTGAGCATGACGGCCAAAGCATCTACATCGAGATTAACCTCGTCCAGACGGGAATGAATGGCTTCCACCAGTTTATTGAGGAAGTCCTCGTCTGCTTTGGAATGAGCTATGACATCTACGGTCGATTCGGGTGATTGCCTGTATGACTCGCGTATCTTCTTTCTGTTTTCAAGAAGATTTTCAATACGCGCTTTCAGATAATCAATGGAATAGGGTTTGGCTATATATTCATCGGCACCTATTTTCAGTCCGTCCAATTGTGCCTGCAAACCGGTTTTAGCCGTCAGCAGAATGACGGGTATATGGCTGTGGCGGATGTTTTCCTTGATCTCTTTGCACAAAGCCATCCCATCCATTACCGGCATCATCACGTCGCTGATTATCAAGTCAACACTTTGTTCACTTAATATTTGCAATGCCTCTTCACCGTTACCGGCCTTTAGCATCAGATAATCTCCCTTAAGTTGATTAACCATAAAGTTCTGGAATTCTTCATTGTCTTCTACCGAAAGCACTATTCTCCGATGTTCCATATCGGGCAAGGAAACTGCATCTGTAAGCTTTCCGGTATCTTCTGCTACTACTTCCTCTTCGCTATCTTCCTTTAAAGTAATAGACATTTCCTGCCGGACAGGCAGAATGATGACGAAAGCCACATCCCGCTGATCGGTATCAACAAATATCTGGCCTTTGTGTGCTTCAATCAATGTGCGGGCCAAAGGCAGACCGATACCAGTGCCTATGCTGTTTTCATCCAGCTTCACAAACGGATCGAAAATACGTTCAACTTGCTCCGATGGAATGCGGTCACCGTCATTTATCACCGCCAATCTGAAGCTGTCGGCGTAGTTCTCCAGACTAATCTTTATAAAAGTATCGGCATGCTTCAATGCATTATTAAGAAGGTTGCTCAGTATCTTAGTAAACATTTCCACATCTACATCAGCAATCAGCTCTTCATGAAACATATCTTCCTGAAAAGTAATATTCTTCACTTTCGCAGCCGGAGTAAAACGTTTGATGGTTTCGCGAATAACAGCTACTACATCGGCATGTACAAAATTAAGTTGCAAGCCTTTGGCTTCGGCCTTACGGAAGTCCAGCAGCTCATTGACCAGTTTCAATAACCGGTTGGTATTTCGTTGAATAATAGAAAGATTATCATAGTACACGTCCGATGTTTTTATTTCTTTCATCACTTCTTCCAGCGGAGCCTTTATCAGACTTAGCGGCGTTCTTATTTCGTGAGTTATATTGGTGAAGAAGTTGATTTTGGCATTATATAATTCTTTCTCTTTGCTGCGTTCCAATAGTTCCATAGCTTCCACATTGCGTTTCTGCAACCGATTGGTATAGCTCCTTACCATAAAATATATAAGCAATACGAAAATAACGGCGTATGCAATATAAGCCCAAACAGTCAAATAGAATGGAGGAAGAATACGAATGTTCATAGATGTTCCGGCTTCATTCCACGTGCCGTCACTATTCGCTACTTTCACACGGAAGGTATATTTCCCGGGAGAAAGATTAGAATAAGTTACTTGATGTGCCTGACCTACATAAATCCAGTCTTGATCCCATCCTTCCAATTTATAGGCATACTGTGTTCCCTGCGGGGAAGCATAACTTAGTGCTGCAAAACCAATACTGAAAATAGACTGGTCATGAGGCAATGTAATTTGCTTAGTATAGGTAATGGAATATTTAAGCAGAGCATCCTCTCCGCCTACGGGAACTTCGACATTATCTATCTGGAAGCTATTGAAAATCACATTGGTTGGTGCCAAGGACGAAAGCAATTTATCTGCTTCAAAAGCAACGAATCCTTTTACTCCTCCAAAATACATCTTGCCCGATTTACTTACAAAACCGGACTTATAGTTAAACTGATCTCCCAACAGACCATCCGAATGTGTATAAGTCTTTATTCTGCCCGATGGTAATTCCAGCCGGAACAATCCTTTGTTGGTACTTCCCCAAATGCATCCGTTAGCGTCTTCTTGCAACTGATAAATGACATTATTAGGCAATCCTTTATCCATGGAGAAATGATCAGTAAAAGAACGAGTCTGCTTATTGTAACGGATTAATCCCGCGCCCTCCGTCCCTATCCATAGTCGATGGCTTCTATCTTCCAAAAGGCAGACCACCATCTTACCGCGAGTAGCGTCTTCTTCCACTACAACCGGATAGTGTTCCCATTTATCCTGCTTTCTGTCGTACGAAAATAATCCTTGTCCTAAGGTGGCAAACCACACTACACCATCAAAATCTTCCAGGATATCATTGACCTGCGAGGATATCTCATTTTCGCAAACACGTATAAAGCTATCTGTCTCGGGCACATAACGATGCAATCCCGTCATGGTTCCAATCCAGATTGTACCGGTATAGTCTTTATAGATAGAATAGATATTATCGTCATGCAACGTTTCTTTCGACAACGAACTCCGGTAATTCTTCAATCTCTTATTCTTCAGATTCAGCACAAACAGACCTTCGGAGAAAGAACCTATCCAAAGATTATCCTCCTCACACAACAGGGCATGTATATTATCGGCAGAAACATATCCTTGCGTAAAGGTCTTATTCACGGGATCAAAACAATTCAATCCTCCGTCCTCAGTACCAATCCAAATGTTACCTTTCTCATCCTCACAAAATTCACTAATGCTTTTACCACTGATAAAATGGCTGCCAGCCACAGGATAGTATTTCTCAAACCGTGCATAAGACTCGGCAAAATAATTCACTCCACCAAAGAAAGTTCCTAACCACATGCCTCCTTCCCTATCTTGATAAATGGAATGAATGGCATTGTCGGAGAGTGAATAAGGATCATTGAACACATGCTGAAAATGCTCGATAGCGCCTGTTTGAGAGGAATAGATATAGAGTCCGCTCTCTGTGCCCAACCACAGGTTTGCATTTTTATCCATATAGATATGACGTACAAACAGGGACTTTCCATCTTCACCCTTATTCAGTAATTCACTAAACTTCCCGTCACGCAGATTAAGCTTCAGCAATCCGTGGCTAACAGTGCCTACAAGCATGGTTTCGGAATCGAGCATACATAGATGGTTCACATCATTGCCCGAAGTATTCTTTTCCGCATTATTAATAAGGATCTGAGTTACTTCCCCTGTAGAAACATTCAGTTTTAAAACTCCCTGCTGATAAGTGGCAATCCAAAGGTGGCCATCCCTATCGAAACAACAATCACGTATTCCCTGCCCCTTTGCCAAATAGCGATCCAATGAATAAAAACGTACTTCTTTTTGAGGAGTCACACAAAAGATACCCTTATCAGAGACTCCCAACCACATATTCCCTTCTTTATCACGCACTATAGTGCGCACAATACCAGTAATAGCCAAGCCCTTTTCAGTCTTAACCGACAAACCGGTAAAGCTATCGAAAACCGGATTATACAAGAAGACACCGATGTCCGTACCTATCCATAGCATTCCGTCCGCATCTTCGGCTAAAGAGAAAATAGCGTCACTCTTCAAACTTTTATCATCTGAAATCCCCCGCTTATATACTTTAAATGAATTGCCATCATATCGGTTCAATCCATTTTGCGTACCAAACCACATGAAGCCTTGACGGTCTTGCAAAATAGCATACACCATATTCTGAGACAGACCATCCTCCACTCCTAAGTTTTTGAAATAAAAATTGGAGTATTGAGATGCAGCACATATACCGGACAAAAGAAAAAGTGGCATCAATAAGGTTAAAAATAGCCGAAGTTTATGCATGTTTCCATTGTATTTATTGGGCAAAGATAATTGTTTAGGTGAAACGTAAAAGTCTTATAAGTGCTAATTAACAAGCCTCCAATAAGATTGAGCCGATATTCTTATTTAATGAGATGATATTCTTAATCAAACTTCAAAATGTGCCCTACTTTTGCACAAAACCCAAAACTAATTAAGTTATGAAACACTTTTTATCGCTCTATCTGGGCTTCTTATTAGTAATAGCCACGCCTGTTTCCGTATATAGTTCAAATAAAACGGTGACCATTGAAAGCTTGCTACAAGAAATGGTAGACCGCAACAATCTGCCACAATATCCCAATCCCTACTACACTTGCAAGCAATTCAGCAGCTATGATCGCGCTACTACGGTTCCCGGTGATAAAAGCTGGTTTGCCAACTGGGACCGTTCCATGTTTATACGTATCGACAGTCTTCATGGAAGGAAAGAATATGTCATGATGGACACAGAAGGTCCGGGAGCCATCGTCCGCTTCTGGATGACATTTTCAGGCCCGGACTCAGGGAAAGGTATTCTGCGTATCTATTTTGATAACAATCCCAAACCTGCCATTGAAGGAAGCGCTTTCGACGTAATAAGTGGAGGATTATTAGCGGGTACTCCGCTTTCCACTTCTGTTTCCGACTTAACTAACTACGGTATGCGGGGACACAATCTTTATCTGCCGCTACCCTACGGCAAACATTGTAAGGTGACTTACGAAAGTAAAAACATCAAAGATCCCGGAGCCAAAACCGGAGGAGAAGCAGTTTATTATAATATCAACTACCGCACGTATGCATCTGGAGCCCCGGTAACCACTTTCTCTGTTAAAGAGTTAAGTAAAAACCAAGCGTTATTGGCAAAAGTGCAAAAGCAGTTGGAACAGCGTACAGTAATAATGCCCGAAAAGGCACAAGTAACCCATCTGACAGGTGAAATACAGCCCGGACGGTCTATCTCTGAAAAGTTAGAAACAACCGATGCCGCCATCCAGAAATTAATGTTCCGCGTTCTTGCCACGAATCAGGAACAAGCATTAAGGAGTACCATTCTAACCATCAGCTTCGATGGAAATCGAACGGTAGAATGTCCTATAGGAGACTTTTTCGGTACAGGGTACCAAATACGTCCTTCGAACACCTGGTACACACACGTAGATGCCGAAGGTATGATGTCGTGCTTCTGGATAATGCCTTATAAAAAGGCTTGCACCGTATCCATTGAGAACCGCGGCAACCAACCCGTCACTATCAAAACAGGAGAAATTGTCACTGCCCCCTACGCCTGGGATTCCAACACGCTATACTTCGGATCTTCCTGGAAGCAATTCACTCATCTGACTACCGGCGAGTTCAAGAGTAACGAAGGAGACGGAGATCCCTTCGACATAAACTATGTCACCCTCAAAGGCAAAGGTCTCTATGTGGGAGACGGACTGACTCTGTTCAATACCGTTGACGCCTGGTGGGGAGAAGGTGACGAAAAAGTATACGTAGATGGAGAAGACTTCCCCTCCCACATAGGTACCGGCACTGAAGATTACTATGGATATGCCTGGTGTCGCCCCGAACGCTTCTCGAACCATCCTTTCATAGCACAACCCGATGGTAGTGGAAACTTTCATCCCGGATATACAGTAAACCTCCGCTTCCGCAGCCTGGATGCCATACCATTCAATAGTTCTTTGAAATTTGATATGGAAATGTGGCACTGGGTAAAGGCTACTATCAACTTTGCACCCGTCACTTACTGGTATATCAGCCCGGAAAGCGCTCCACAAACTCCTTCCGATCTGAAAGATGCCGAAGAACCGGTAGCTCTCAGCTTAAAGGATTTAGAGATTCCCGACCAATGGTTTAAAGGGAATACACATGCTCACAGCAACTATTCGGATGGAGATTCTCCTGCTACGGAAGTTATCCGGTGGTATAAAGAACATGACTATAACTTCTTATTCGTAACAGACCATAACTACGCATTATTGCCGGATTCTATCTATCCTCACCGGGAAGCTGCATTCCTTCTCATTCCCGGTAACGAAATAAGTGATGTCAGGGCCATTCATTGCAGTGCATTGAATGTACGCAATGCTTCCGTACTCAACCCTGCACTTCAGAGCACCGCCGATATACTAAACTGGCACACCGCCCAAGTACAAAAGAGTGGTGGTGTTCCGGTATTGAATCATCCTAATTTTCTTGCAGGCGTACAAGTACAAGATGTACTGCCTGTTAAAAATCTGAAGCACCTTGAGATCTTTAACGGACATCCATTAGTCTATAATGACGGCAACGAGAAGCATTCTCCTGTTGAAGTAAAATGGGATTCCATACTTATCCACCATCGATTACTCTATGGATTGGCATCAGACGATACGCACAACCTCAAAAAATGGGCAGCCGACAAAGCCAATCCTGGCAGAGGATGGATCATGGTCAGAACCCAAAAACTTACAACCGAGAATGTGATGCAAGCCATCCGAAGCGGCAATTTCTATGCTTCCTCAGGAGTCTTTTTGTCAGAGTATAACTACGACAAGAATACTAAAACCTTATCTGTAAAGATAGACCTCGCTAAAACACGTAGAGAAATGCAAGCTGACAAAAAAGATACCTCCCTTAAATTTAAAATCCAGTTCATTGGATACAACGGAAAAGTATTGCATGAAACGGAAGAAACACAAGCTCGATATAAAGGAAACGATGAAGATAAATATATGAGAGTAAAAGTAACCTGTTATACTCCCGAAAGAACCGGCTGCGCTTGGGGACAACCTATAGAACTAGAAAAGAACTTCTTTAATCAATAAGAACATGAAAAACAAGAAATACATATTACTCATTTCACTGCTTATGATGGGATGCCAGCTTTGTTTCTCCCAAAAGCTGACACGAATAGACATCCATACATCGGATAAAGAAGGTATAAAGATAGAGCACTTCAACGGTTTTCAACAACCGGGATATTCATTGCCATTACTTTCTTTCCGGATGGATAAAAAAGTATTGAATACACTCAGTGGTAAAAAGGTATCAGAAAATGAAATCTCTATTGAAAACAAGATAGATATTAGTTTCAGCAATCCCTCCCTATTACAAGAGGGAGGATTTGCTTTAAATGTTACTTTCCGCAACATCTCTAAAGATACGCTGAAGATTGGGAATGTCGTACCTTTCGGAGAATCGGGCAAACACGTTTATCTGACAGCTGGCGAGAAAGGGCAACCCTTGTCGAGAAGCTATCTCTACCGTCCCGGTTATGCTCCGGTAAACGTTACATTGCCCGATAATCTTTGGGAACTGGGAATGGGAATCATTGATATAGACAATGGCAGCAGCGTGGTTGCCATTGCCCGCAGGGACAGAACAAACTCCAACAATTTCCGGGCCGGACGCTTTGAGACCACTCTCTATCCGGGAGGAATACTCTCTTATAATCTCTATATGGATTCCTACATAGGACGTTGGCAAGAGGGACTAAGATTGATGTTCAATGACCGAAAACTCTACGACTTGCCGGCAGGCAAGAAATTCGACAATACCCTCTATGAACGTGAAGACTTGAAATGGGTGCGCCACATGTATGTGGGTCACTTCACGCAATATTGGAATAACTATGTATATGACACCGTAAAAGAAAAATATACCTTGGATGATTTTGATTCCCTTACCCGAAAATACTTCGGTGGAAACGATCATTATATGGTGTGGTGTGGATGGCCGGTTATCGGACTCGATCAGCGTAATCAATTTGATCTGACCCGTGCTCTTCCCGGTGGGATAGCCGAGCAAAAGAAGATGACTGACAGATACAAGAAAATGGGAACCAGAGTTTTCACTCACTTCAATCCTTGGGACTTACCTGCTTCTAAAGAAGCCCTCTTGGGAGGTACAAACTATGAGAATTCACCGGAAACCGTATCCAAAATATGCTCGGAAGCCGGATATTCGGGACTGATGTTCGATACTCGTAGTGAGGCAGGCAAATGGTTTCAAGATATGCTGGATAAGCACAACACCGGAGTTACCATATTTCCTGAAGGTATGGCTACCCCTGCAAATATGGAATATTGCCTCATCGGACGTACACACGAGGCTCTTTCAATGGCTCCCTTCCTCAACTTGATGCGTATGATAAAACCCGAGTTTAAAATCTATCGTCAAAGTACCATTCAAGAGACAGGTAGCAGACGACGGGATCCTGCTTTAGCTTTTTTCAACGGACATGGTGTAGAATTTCAACTATTTGTCCCACCGGAGCTTGATTGGGTGCAGGATATGTATGCTTTTACCGGTAAAACAGCCCGCATTCTACGCGAAAACAGCGATAACTTCCAAACAGCAGACTGGACACCATTACTACCCACAGCCACAGATAGTATTTGGGTTAACGAATGGCCGTTGGGCGATAAAACTATCTATACCATATATTCACTCCGCACTGACGGATATAAAGGAATGCTATTTGAAGCCATTCCGGCAGAAGGCTTTCATTACGTAGATTTATGGAACCATCGTGAAGCTACTATACGGCAGATAGGCTCCAAGTATATCATTGAGGCTGATATCGAAGGATTTCCGGCAGAATATTTAGGTACGGATGCAGAAGCTGCCGTAGGAGCTTTTGCCCGCCTGCCCAAGCTGCTACAAGCTAAAGAAGTGAATAAAACCATCAGTCTATCATCAGCCAAAGAAGGAATAATCAAGATATGGCAAGGTGCTCCCGGCTATGACAAAACTCCTATCTACGAATCAAACCAAAGAAAAGTCACTATCTCTATGCAGCAGCTGCGCAAAGGAGGATATGAGGGAGATTTAATAATCCAATTGTTTCAAGGTAACAGTCTGGAAGATGAAATCATCCTAAAAGGCACTGCCACTGCAATCACTCAACCGATAAAAGCCATCTACAAGAAAAGTAAGAAGCAAGGCAGCTATAGTTCTCCTGTTGTGGAAGCAAAGCTCGAACTTGACAAAGACCTTTTACACATCAATGCCAAACAGGGAGAGGAAGTTATTGTTTATCCACAAGATATGCGTACCTATCCCAAACTGCATCTGCCAATAGGAAAACAGACTCTAAAACTAATAGATAAATTCGGTTGGTACGAGGGTGATTTCGTATTACTAGTAAAGCAGGGAAACATAACGTTGGATAGCACTAACTTATACATGCCCTACAACCATCCACGTATCTACTCCGGCTCCGAACGAACCGAAAAAGCCACCTCAGCACCTAAAGGAATGGTTTTCGTAAAAGGTGGAGAGTTCATGTTCAAGCCTACTCACTACTACGACTGGCTTTGTAACCATCCGGTGCAAGATACAGCCACGATAGTAAAAGTTCAGAGTCTATATATAGACAAATACCCCGTAACCAACAATGAGTTTTTCGCCTTTATGAAAGCCAGCCACTACCAACCTGCCGAAACAGAAAACTTCTTGAAACATTGGAAAAACGGTGCTCCAGTGGTAGGAGAAGAAAACATGCCGGTAGTATTTGTTTCTTACGAAGATGCTAAAGCCTATGCGAAGTGGGCAGGCAAACGGCTCCCAACTGAAAAGGAATGGCAATATGCAGCGCAGGCAGGAGATGTAAAAAGGGTATATCCTTGGGGAAATGAAATGGATTCTACCAAATGCAATCCGGGCAACGGCATCCTGGAACCAATAGGGAAACATCCTCAAGGTGCCAATCCATTAGGCATTGAAGACCTTGTAGGAAGCGTTTGGCAAATGACCAATGATTGGTACCGTTCAGGAGTACGTTCCTATATTATGTTGAAAGGATCACCTTATTTCAGTGCCAAAGCTAGTTGGTGGTATGTACAAGGTGGCGCAAAACCACTTACTAATCGCCAACAATGGTTCCGTATGTCACAAAGTTATGAACGCAATGGAACAGTCGGCTTTCGATTAGTAATGGATGCTGAGGAAAGGTGATAGAGTAATAAGATGATAAGTGTACTAACTTATCATCTTACCTTCAATTCCTGAATCAAGTTCCCCGCCTTGCCATACTTCTCAATCATGAACAAGATGTAGCGTACATCCACTCCGATGGTGCGCTGCATCTTCGGTTCATAGAGGATATCACTACTCATGGCTTCCCAGTTTCCATCGAAAGCCAATCCTAAAAGTTCTCCTTTGGCATTGAACATAGGACTACCGGAGTTTCCGCCCGTAATATCATTGTTTGAGATGAAGTTTACCTTCATTTCCCCCTTTTCATCGGCATATTTACCAAAATCTCCGGAAGAAAGGAGAGAGAGAATCTCGGGCTGAACTTCAAAATCGACATCACCTACGTGGGCTTTGACTTTCTCTAAAATACCTTTTTGCGTAGTGTAATAATCATATTCTGCTCCATCAAAGGGAGTATATCCGCACACAGTACCAAAACTCAAACGCATGGTAGAGTTAGCATCGGGATAAAAATTGCGGGAAGCATACATCCTGCGTATGGCGGCATTCAGCAAGCGTTCATTACGGACAATTTCGCTGGATGCTTGTTGCATATGCATATTCGTCTCAAATAGTTTCGTAAGCATATCTATACCTAGAGCCATGGCAGGGTCATCATAGATATGATAGGTCGTATCTTGTTCTAAGAAGCGTTTCAGCCCACGGGGGGTAATCAACTCAGAATGTGCATAAAGACTATCCACGAATGTGCGGTCATTACCATTATACTTCGTTGCAATTGTCTGATAGATCTCCGGCAAATAGGTAGAATCTATTTTGGAACGATATTCTTTCAGTAATGACGTGAATACTTCTTTATCAATTTCTAAATCAAGGTTAGCATATTTTTCTACAATCGCTTTCAGATTGGCAACCACCGTCTTTTCTTCTCCTTCAAAATCGAAATTAAGGATGGTCAAGGCGAGTTGTATCAATTCCGGTCCATTCAGGAAAGACTCTACAAAATAGGCTTGAGCACGATTGGCTTCACGACGGCTCTTGTAATTCAACTCTAGATCAGAAAATAGATGCAGCAGTTGCTCACGTTCCTCGGGTGTCTGTTGAATCCAACGACGGAGTTCCTGCTCCATATCCCGCTTCTTTTCTAAGATATGGAGTTTACGGATTGCCAGATTGGTGCCGATACTGTTTTTCCAGTAGTTAGAGCTTTCATCGTATTTGGAGGCATATTTGATGCGTATACTATCACGAGCTTCCATTTCACGCTTCCAAATAGCCTGCTTCACGCCGCGTACATCAATTTGCGCTTGATTGGTATTATTCATCATTTCTTCAATGCCAAAAGAGGACAAGTATCGCTCCGTGCGCCCCGGATAGCCCATCGTCATACAAAATGAACCTTCTTTATAGCCATCAAGTGAAATGGGAGCCACATACTCAGGACGGTAAGGTACATTATCGGTAGAGTAATCAGCAGGACGATTATGCTTATCGGCATAAATGCGGAAGACACAAAAGTCACCTGTGTGGCGAGGCCAAACCCAATTGTCTGTGTCCCAACCAAACTTACCGACTGACGAAGGCGGTGCAAACACCAAACGGACATCATTGTAATCACGATAAACAGAAAGCCAAAACTCATTGCCGGCATAATAGGCATCCACAATGCCTATCAAAGTAGAATCTTTATGAGATACTTCCTCACCGATAACCAACATCGTAGAATCTACCGCACTCGTACGTTCGGACTCACTCATGCCCGGCTCTAACGCACCAAGTACGCGTTTAGTTACATTCTCCGTACGCAACAGAAAACGAACATAAAGTTCAGGATTGGGCAATTCCTCGTTCCGGTTATGAGCCACGAATCCATCTTTCAGATAATCGTGCTCCACCGAAGAGTGTTGCTGCACGCTACTAAAGCCACAATGATGATTCGTGAACACCAATCCATCTTCAGAAACAACTACCCCGGAACAAAAACCTCCGAAACTGACAATAGCGTCTTTCAGTGATGGACGTTTAGGACTATATAGTTTACTCGCAGGCATCTGCAAGCCAAGCTCTTTCATTGCCTCTTGAGTCTGTTTATTCAGATTTCCCAGCATCCACATCCCTTCATCCGCTTGCCCGTGCAGTGCAAAGAGACAACAAGCAGCCATAATCAAATTTCTCAGTTTCATTCCTGTCTGTTATTTATTATTCGGTAATCAGCCTCAACTTTTTGGCTCCTGTGCGTGCTTTAAGCCATTCTGTGATCTTATCTTTCTCGCGTGCATCGGGATGTTTACCGAATTTCAATACGGCAAGGGTAACGGTATCTGCCCGTATAGTGTCCACAGTTGTCTCAATAGCCTGAGAGATGGAGATGGACTTCACTGAAGGATAAAGCACTTTAAGTTCCGGCACAATTGTTTTGCCCAATTCATCGAATGATTTATATCGTTTCAAACTTTTCTCCAAGTCCGTAATCTTCTGAGTTTGTTCCACGAGACGTTGTTCACTGTTCTTATAGAAATCTTCCATTACCATGGCCCGGATAGAGGAGATATCCACGGCTTCATTATTCATTCCTTGCAGTACAATCAACTTGGTATCATTCAGTTTATAATCCTTCATTTTACTACGGGCTAAGGCAATGGAAGCTTCTGGCACCTCCTGCCCTATCAAAACGACACGTATTTCGTGTCCTTTACCTTCATGCCGTATGTTCTTGTCCAAGACCTGGGTATTCTCAAAAGAAAGTTGCTCCGTTATAAAACGATTAGCAGCACTCTCAAAGAAGGTATCTTGAATAATACCGACTGTCAGATACACAGCGGGGCACATAGTAAGGAAGGCTATCAGTATAATATATTTCCGTACTTTCTTTTCGCGGTTCTTATCTACAAATTCCTTTTGTTGGAAATGCATCACCCGTACCCCCAGGAAAGTGGCAAGACTGATAAATACCGAATTAATAAAATAAAGATAGAAGGCTCCGAGGAAATAAATCAGGTTACCCGTAGCCAATCCGTAGCCTGCCGTACAGAGAGGAGGCATTAAAGCTGTGGCAATGGCAACACCCGGTATTACATTCCCTTTTTCTTTTGTAGAAAGCGCCGTTACACCTGCCAGACCACCCATCAACGCAATGAGTACATCATAGATTGTGGGTGATGTGCGTGCCAAAAGTTCCGACTGACCCTCGGCAACCGGACTCACCAGAAAGAATATAGTAGCAGTCGTTACACTGAATAGTGTCGTTATCAGGAAACTTTTCAGCGAACGCTTCATCAGTTCGAAGTCATTCAAACCTACAGAAAGTCCCACACCCATGATAGGTCCCATCAAAGGAGAAATAAGCATGGCGCCGATAATCACAGCAGTTGAGTTTACATTCAACCCCAACGATGCCATAAATATGGCAAATATCAGAATCCATAAATTAGCTCCTTTGAACTCAACTCCTTTACGAATAGAATCGACCGTCTCAAATTCATTATCCTTGTCTTTGCGTAAATCAAGATACTCCTTTATAAAGCTCTTAATGGCAAATGTATTTCTTTCTTTCGGGCTAGGTGTCTCCATGACGTAATCTATTTTTTGATAAAACGATTAATGATCGGTATTTGTCTAAGCGGCATATCGTGCTTCACTATATAAGCAATAAACATCAGCAATAATACAGTACGGAATGACATACGCAGGAAGATATTCTCAATCGGAATATATTCGGCAGCTACACAAAGCACCGCTGCCAACAGTACATAACTGCCTATCGCCTTCAAATCATACTTGATGGGGTATTTCTTCTGACCGACAAAGTAGGACAACAACATAGCTACCCCATAGCCGCAGAAGCCTGCCCAGGCGCATGCCATATAGCTGTACTTAGGAATCAGCAATACATTTATCAATACAAGTATTGTGCAACCTATCAATGAGAAATAAGCTCCCCAACGTGTTTCGTCTATCAATTTGTACCAGAAAGAAAGATTGAAGTAAATACCCATGAAGATTTCCGCAGCCATCACAATAGGCACTACCCGCAGTCCCGGCCAATAATCACGCCCGATGATATAGCGCAAAATATCCATATAGAACATTACGGCAAGATATGCCAGCAAAGTAAAGATGATGAAGAACTTCATTGCCTGTGCATACATCTCTTTATTATCCTTCTCGCGGCTTTTACCAAAGACAAAAGGTTCGTATGCAAAACGAAATGCTTGTGTAAACATCGCCATCACCATGGCAATCTTACTTGCCGCTCCATAAATGCCAAGCTGTACGGTAGCTTCCGCCTCATCAGGATAAACAAACGGGAAAATAATCTTGTCCGCCACCTGATTCAAGATACCTGCTACACCAAGCACCAACAAAGGAAGACTATAACTGAGCATCCGTTTCAATAACTCTCTATCAAGAACGTATGCAAAACCACGGAGTTCGGGTATCATGCAAAGCATTATGACCGATGTACATACCAAATTAAACAGGAAGGCATAACCTACATCATTCCCCTTGAGCCAAACAAAATAAACTAGGTTCAACAGTATATTCAGGAAGATAAAAAGCAATTTTAATGAGGCGAATTTAATCGGACGCTTTTTATAACGCAGATAGGCAAAAGGAATGCTTTGGATAGCATCCATCGCTACCACTATCATCATCATTCCTACATACCAAGGATGTGCCCCATATTCCAGCCAGCCGGCAATAGGGTCAAGAAATATCAAACCTAATGCGAGAAAGCTAAGAGCGCCGATACTAATACTGAGCAATGTGGTAGAATATACCCGCATCGGATCTTCTTCACTCTTATTGGCAAAGCGGAAAAATCCGGTTTCCATACCGCAGGTAAGCAACACCATCAACAGTGCCACCCATGCATAGATATTAGTCACCACGCCATACCCACCCGACTCGGCAGACAAGGCCATGGTATATACAGGTACCAGCAGGTAATTAAGGAACCGCCCTACAATACTACTTACCCCATAAATGGCAGTTTCTTTTGCCAAGGTTTTTAATCCAGCCACAACAACAAATCTAAGTTACAATTTATCTTCTTCTCTAAATACCTCTTCTCAGTCGTCACCAAACAAGGTTCGCTGGCTGCTGTACAGACTCCGCCCCAAATGTTTGTATGCCAACTCCGTCACTTCACGTCCACGAGGAGTACGTTTCAGGAAACCTTCTTTAATAAGGAACGGTTCATATACTTCTTCGATAGTACCGGCGTCTTCACCCAAGGCAGTAGCAATGGTAGTCAAGCCTACCGGACCGCCCTTGAACTTGTCGATGATTGTACAGAGTATCTTGTTATCAATCTCGTCCAAACCGTATTTATCAATATTCAGTGCTTCGAGTGCATAATTAGCGATTTCTGTATCAATGCTTCCGGTACCTTTCACCTGTGCAAAGTCGCGCACACGACGGAGCAACGCATTGGCAATACGAGGCGTACCACGACTACGTGAAGCTATCTCGGCTGCCGCTCTCGTTGAGCAAGGTACATCGAGTATGCTTGCCGAACGACGAATAATACCGCTCAATACTTCATCGTCATAATATTCGAGGTGCATATTGATGCCGAAACGTGCACGCAACGGAGCCGTCAGCAGACCGCTACGGGTAGTAGCACCTACCAATGTGAAAGGACTTAGGTCTATTTGTATACTTCGTGCCGAAGGTCCTTTGTCTATCATAATGTCGATGCGGTAGTCCTCCATAGCTGAGTATAGATACTCTTCCACTATCGGGGAAAGGCGATGTATTTCATCAATAAACAGCACATCATTCGGTTCAAGGCTGGTGAGTACACCCGCCAAGTCACCCGGCTTGTCAAGTACAGGTCCTGAAGTGATCTTGAAACCTACATTCAGTTCATTGGCTATAATATTAGAGAGTGTTGTTTTACCCAAGCCCGGAGGACCGTGAAGCAATACATGATCCAAAGCCTCACCCCTCAGGCGGGCAGCTTTCACAAAGATACGCAAGTTCTCCACCACCTTATCCTGCCCGCTGAAGTCTTCAAAGTTCAGGGGGCGAAGGGCGTTCTCAAAATCACGTTCCTTGTTGGTCAATTGCTGGTTGCGTATGTCAAAATCTTCTTGTTCCATTGTCAATGATATAATCAACTTTCGCTATTCTTCATACCCGATTAACAAGCTGATAGAGTAGCTTTGTACGTCTCAAACTTTTTAGCTCCCTGCAAAATAACTAATTTATTTTGAGATAATCCCTAAAAGTTGGCTCTTTTCATAGCTAACAAGTTCGATAGGTACGACCCATACTTCACAGTATCACCCACAATGCTGTTACCAATACATGTGAGGTATGTTCCCTGTATGGGATGTATTTTCATCATTATGAGAACATCTATAGGTAAATGAGTGGGACTATATATCAGATGATTATCAGACACTTAAGAAGATTTCTTCATCCATTTCCTTCGTTCGTCTTCGGGGAACTTCTCAATAGCATAACGCAGTGTAGTACGGGGCATTATGCTACTGTATTTCTTAAGAAACTGCACCAGTAAATCTTTGTCTCGTTTACCCATCTCACGAAGCATCCAGCCAATAGCCTTCTGCATTAAGTCATGGAGGGGTTGTACTTTTCTTTGCACACTCTTCTGCACACTACTTATATCAGGAAATGAGTGTGCAGAAGAGTGTGCATCTATGTGCAAAGAAGTGTGCAAGAAGTGTTCGGAGAGCTTCAATATATCGATGAAATCATTGCTTTTGATTAAAGTATAGGTAGAGACTACTGCGATACGTTGGTCCCAAAGCAACGGACTATCTGCCAACTGATAAAGAACATCACGAGGTTTATCTTTAAGATATTCACCAACAATACCGGGAGCAGAAAGATCTACTAAATCCCAGTTGTTAATACGGGCAGTTTGAGTCAGATAGAAGTCGAATATCGCTTTTCGACCCTTTTCATCACTTTTCTTAAAACGTTCTACCAACATTAGCAAAGCACAAAGACGGCACTCGTGCCATTCACTTTGCAATAGCTCCGCCATGACCTCGAAGGGTTTGTCTTTATGCTGCTTGGCTACCATACGGATATTAGGAACAACAATACCGAGAAACTTATCACCTTCACCATACTGCCCTTTTCCTGTTTTAAAGAAATAAGGAAGATACTCTCTTTTTACAGGGTCGATTAACGACTCCAACTCAGACTGTATACTGGCAACAGCCGTTGCTAATTCTTCCGATGAAAGCGGGATATTCCGCACTTCGGACGGTTGTTCTTTTTCTTTCTTTCGCATCCTACTTGTTTTAATAACGACTCAGGTAGCTTAATTCATATCTATCTTTATATGACAAAAATACAATAAAACTGTAGAAGCTATAGAAAGTTATCTTTATTTTTGTGACAAATACATCAATCTTGCAAACCAATAACAAGACAATATGAATAGAATTATTTTAAATACCTTTTGTTTCTTGTCTCTCTGCCTATCGCTGCATGCACAATCTCCACTCGAAAAAGGATTGAAAAGCATCAACCGTACCTCTGCCGAAGCTATTATCGGTTTCCTTGCCGACGACGAACTTCAAGGCCGTGAAGCAGGCGAACATGGTTCACGGGTAGCAGCCCGATACTTGGTTTCTTCTCTGAAAGAGGCAGGTATTGCACCGCTGGAAAAGAATGGTTACTACCAATCCTTCGAAACTTGCAGCAAAGAGCGTCAGCAACGAGGAAGATGGCAGGTACACCCCGACTCCATTGCATTGTTGAAGCAAGGCACACATCGTTCTTTACAAATGAGTAACGTACTGGCATGCATACCCGGACAACGGACAGATGAATACGTCATTGTCGGTGCCCACTTCGACCATCTGGGAGTAGACCCAACGTTAGCGAACGACCCCATCTACAACGGCGCAGACGACAATGCATCGGGTGTTTCGGCAGTATTGCAGATAGCGCGTGCATTTGTAGCCAGTGGACAAAAGCCGCTACGCAATGTTATTTTTGCCTTTTGGGATGGCGAAGAGAAAGGATTGCTCGGTTCGAAACATTTTGTGCAAACCTTCAAAGCCATTGACCAAGTAAAAGGCTATCTGAACTTCGACATGATAGGACGCAACAATAAACCGGAACAGCCTCAGCATGTAGTTTACTTCTATACAGAGGCTCATCCCGCTTTCGGTGACTGGCTAAAGAAAGATATAGCCCGCTTCAAGCTACAACTACAGCCTGATTATCGGGCCTGGGACCGCCCGATAGGTGGAAGCGATAATGCCTCATTCGCTTTACGTAATATCCCCATTATTTGGTATCACACAGACGGGCATCCTGACTATCATCAACCAGGCGATCATACCGACCGCCTGAACATGGATAAGGTAGTAGAAATAACAAAAGCTTCTTTTCTCAATGTATGGAATCTGGCGAATGAGAGAGAATATTGACGCAAAACGATATTCTTTTAGCACTTTAGCATGCTAAATGGAAAGATATTCCTACTTTTGCATAAGAATCAACGTATTATTTTATGGTTTTAAATTACATTTGGGTAGCATTTTTCGTAATTGCTTTCATTGTGGCACTTTTCAGGCTGCTATTCATGGGAGACACAGAGATATTTACGCAACTTGTCAATTCTACCTTCGACTCTTCAAAGACTGCATTCGAAATATCATTGGGACTGACCGGTATACTCGCCCTTTGGCTGGGTGTGATGAAGATCGGCGAGAACAGCGGTATGATTAATGCACTTTCGCGCTGGCTAAGTCCGGTATTCTGCCGTCTCTTTCCTGAAATACCGAAGGGACACCCTGCCATGGGTTCTATCTTTATGAACCTTTCCGCCAATATGCTGGGATTGGACAATGCAGCCACTCCGATGGGTTTGAAAGCCATGAAGGAACTTCAGGAGCTAAATCCGAAGAAAGATACTGCTACCAATCCGATGGTAATGTTTCTTGTTCTGAACACCTCGGGATTGATACTTATCCCTGTCAGCATTATGATGTACCGCTCGCAAATGGGGGCTGCCCAACCTACTGATGTCTTTATCCCTACACTGATTACTACCGCTATTTCCACCATCGTCGGAGTTATCGCCGTAAGTATTGCCCAACGGATCAACTTATTGAATAAACCTATTCTTATCTTAGTCGGCTGTATCAGCCTTTTCTTTGCTTCACTTATCTATCTGTTCACGCAGATAAGCCGTGAGCAGATGGGAGTCTACTCAACGCTGATTGCCAATATCATACTGTTCTCCATCATTCTGCTTTTCATTCTATGGGGATTATGGAAGAAGATCAATGTGTATGATGCTTTTATAGAAGGTGCCAAAGAAGGCTTTACCACCGCCATCCGCATTATCCCTTATCTGGTTGCTTTTCTCGTTGGAATCGCAGTTTTCCGCACTTCGGGAGCCATGGATATATTGGTAAACGGCATTGGTTATGTAGTAGGATTGTTTGGGGTAGATACCAGTTTCGTAGGCGCTTTGCCTACTGCTCTGATGAAATCATTAAGCGGCAGCGGTGCCAACGGATTGATGATCGATACCATGAAGCAATACGGAGCTGATTCGTTTGTTGGACGTATGAGTTGTGTGGCACGCGGTGCATCGGATACTACGTTCTATATTCTCGCCGTGTACTTCGGTAGTGTAGGTATCACCAAAACTCGCAATGCCGTGACTTGCGGACTGATAGCTGATCTTTCCGGAATTATTGCCGCTATCATCATTAGTTATATATTCTTCTTCTAAACCATTGGAATGATATGATAAGTTATCAAACAGACGGCGTTGAAATGCCCGTCCTCAAAAAAAAGGAGACAACGGATTGGATCAAATCCGTCGCTGCCACTTACGGGAAAAGAGTCGGTGAAATCGCCTATATCTTCTGTTCGGACGAAAAGATACTGGAAGTGAACCGCCAATATCTGCAACACGATTATTACACAGATATCATCACTTTCGATTACTGTGAAGGCAATCGCCTCAGCGGAGATCTCTTTATCAGCCTCGATACGGTACGTACCAATGCGGAGCAATTTGCAGGCAATGACTATGAACGGGAGTTGTACCGGGTAATTATCCACGGCATACTTCATCTCTGCGGCATTAACGACAAAGGGCCGGGAGAACGGGAAATCATGGAAGAGGCGGAAAACAAAGCGCTGGCAATGAGGCTATAAAGACATAACAAAAAGGGCTACACCATTCGGTGGTTAAGGCTACACCATTTCATAGAAAGGGCTACACCATCTGCCTCGGATGGTGTAGCCCTTTTTGTTTCAAAGAAATCTTTAGAAGAATAGTGACTATTCAATCAGTTATTATCTTACTTCTTCACCGAAAACTTATAGATACAATGACTATCATATTTCTCTCCCGGCTTTAGCAATGCCGAAGGCCACTCCGGCTTATTGGGAGTATCGGGATATTTCTGAGTTTCGAGACACACAGAAGCACGGTGATTATACACGATTCCTTTCTTTCCGGTAAGCGTACCGTCGAGGAAGTTGCCGGCATAAACCTGAATACCCGGTTCGTTTGTGTAAACATCGAGAACAATTCCGGTAAGAGGAGATTCGAGAGTAGCACAGGAGCGTGAGTCGTCACCACGGGTATTGAGTACCCAATTGTGGTCGTATCCCTTACCGTACTTCAATTGTACGAAGTCGTTATTGATACGGGCACCTACAGCCGTGGGCTGACGGAAATCCATATCAGTACCTTCTACGGAAGCTATTTCACCGGTAGTCATGAAAGTACTGTCCACGGGAGTATAAGAGTCGGCGTCAATGGTAAGCAAGTAGTCCGAGTTAGTGCCCGAAGGATTGCCGTCGAGGTTGAAGTAAGAGTGATTGGTCATGTTAACTACGGTAGTACGGTCGGTTTCGGCACTGTAACGGATGTCGATGGCATTGTCATCGGTCAGGGTAAAGGTCACTTTACAAGTCAGATTGCCGGGGAAGCCTTCTTCGCCGTCTTTGGAAAGATAGGTTAGCTCCAAAGATTGGTCGCTAAGAGGACGGGCATCAAAAACCTGGTACTGAAAGCCACGGGGACCACCATGCAGGCAGTGACCATAGTTATTTTGAGGCAACTGATAGTCTACACTGTCAATCGTAATCCTACCCTGGTTGATACGATTGGCATAGCGTCCGATGGATGCGCCGAAATCGGTAGGATATTTGATATAATCCTGAATGGAGTCGAAACCAAGGACTACATCTTTCAGGATTCCTTCTTTGTCCGGCACCATGACGGATACGATACGTCCGCCGAAGTTGGTGATGCAGACTTCCATGCCGGTTTTATTCTTCAGGACGAACAGGTCGGTTTGTTTGCCGTCTACTTCGGTTTGGAAGTCGGTACGTTTTAAGTCCGAAGCGGTAGTGTCGTCAAGGGGTTTTGTTGTACAAGCCGATACTAACAATAGCAGTCCGGCTAATAAAGTTATTTCTTTTTTCATATCATTTACGATGTTTATGTTACTTGTTTAAAGTGAAGCTATGAAAATCAAGTTGCAGATTAGCACTGATTATCAACATATTGAGTATGGATTGATAGACACTTGTGTTCAACGCAACAGACACTTGTGTCTATCATGTCAAACACAAGTGTCTATCATATCAAACACTGGTGTCTATCGTATCAAACACAAGTGTCTGACAAATCAATTACCTATTGCCCTCCGGCACGAGGTTTCAGCATGCTGTTATTTCAACAAGAACTGCTCGGCACGTCCCGGTGTGAATAGTTCCCAAAGGGAAGCTACCGTCCATCCCGGAGCGAAGATATTGTTGTAATAGCCCTTTCCGTTCTTGCCGTAATCCCAATTGGTATGTTGCACCACTTCGGGGTAATAACCCACCTTGCCAATGCCACACATGTGCCCTTCATAAGGCAGGAGCTGACGCATGGAAGTAGATATTACTTCGGAGAAATCGGAGAAACGAGGCTCGTTATATTGCTTGGCAAGCCAGTGCAGTACGTCGGCAAACTCGAAGATAAAGACGTCGATGTGATTGTTCTCTACCGATACATTGCCCCATCCACAAGTCTTCAAACCGATATCGCCCAACATCTGACCTTCGGCAAAAGGAACATCCCACGTATAATACCATGACAAAGCAAAATAAGCGGCTTTCTTAGACAAATCGGCATAGTGTGCACGTTCCGTTCCTTTGGTGGCCAAAGCCAGATAATAAGTAGCAGTAGCAGCATACAGTGAAGCTTCTTTATCCTCGCAGTTGGCATCAAGCGTAGATGAGAAATAATCAGACTTGGATATCAGTTCCTTTTCCAGATAATCGGCTGTACGCTTGGCACTTACCAGGTAGCGTTTGTCTTTGAAGTACTTGGATGCCATTACCAAAGGCAACGTAGCCGAAGGGGTGCTGCCACCGCTTGCATCCACAATAGAGAAGTCGTCTTTGAATTTGCGGGGGAAACTGCCGTCGGGGTTCTGTAAACGGAGAATAGTATCGAGCATACTCTTAATGCGTTTCTCCCATTCCGGGTGTTTGCGACCGTGCTGTTTTTCGTAATTCAAGTAATTCAGTACCGCATACACACCTTCGGACTGACGGCGGATGCTATGATTGGACTCTTTAAAGTCACGATTGTAATGAACCACTTCATTGAAGAAACCTGCCGGAGAGAAACCGTTCTGAAGATAGGTATCGAAGATGCTGTTGGCATTCATCACTAAGTCTGTACGATTCTTCTGCGTTCCATATTCCAAAGCATTGAAGGCATTGAGCAGGGTACGTCCTACAAAGCCTACTTCGGCAACATCGGTACTGGCACAAGTGGCGGTTTCGAGTTCCACGCCGGAGTAATAATGGGTGGGCGTGTTGTTCACATAGCTTTCTACGAAGAAATTGCTCATTACCTCCTTCATGCGGTCAATCGTATAAGGGGTATTTACCGGCTGCGGACGATAGGTATCATAGCAGTACTCCCAGGTACGCTGCACGCAGTCGGAGAAATCGGAGGCATCACGCTCGGACAATTCCCAGGTCATGGTTATACTATCGCCTTTGCGCAACAACTGGAAAGCCTCCACGGCAGGCGCCAATGTAAGTTTGCGGATATAGGTTTTCGGCGCTTCGCGGTAAGGAAAACCGTAGGACAGTACCGTATTACCGTCTACATTCTCAAATCCGGTATAGCCGATGGAAGTCTCGCCGGAGAGGATAACTTCTCCCTCTTTATGGGTAGTCAACGCTTCTTTGTCGAATTTATCAATGCGGATAACAGACATAGACTTGCCGTTTGCCGGACTGAATACAGCCGTAAGCGGAGTACTAAGACGGTCTTCACGTATCAGCCAACTATCCGATGTGTGGAACGAAGGAGCTTCTTTAGGCGAACGTAAATTGCGGCGATACCAAAAACCGGGCATATAGAACTGGCAGTCGGCATGACGGTAGCCTGTTTTTACTTGTTCGCCATAGTTGAAATACACATTCTCCAAAGCTTTGAGGGTGATGGTGACACGTTGGTTGCCATCCTTGTCGGTCACTTGGCGGGTGATGAGCAAGGGCAGTTCCTCAGAAGGCTTGCAGTTGTAAACGCCGTTCTGCTGCTTCTGAAGAGTCAGCGGATAGGTCTTTGCATCATTTCCGGGAACCTTCAAAGCAATGATAGCCGAAACATCCTCGAGAGAGTAACTTGCAGCCCCCGCATTTGTAATGCCCGCTATGAGCATTACACCAAAAAACAATCTTTTCAGTTTCATAGTTTTATCAGTTATGTAATTATTGATTTACTCTTTAGACATTAGTTTATATTCGCCTGAACCTATTTCGACAATCAACTTCTCTCCGGATTCTTTTACGGAATGAACCCCTGCCTGATTAGCATCTACTTTTACATTGAAATGCAGAGGCAAGCATACCGTTGCTGTTGTATTTGCAGGAATTACAATCTTCCACTCCAACTTATTGTCCTTCTTTTTCCAGGAGCTTTCTATTTTGCCATAGGGTGAAGCATAGGAGGCATTCACATCATTCAGTTTCTCGGGGAATACCGGTTCCATCAGTATATGCTTGAATCCAACAGAAGCAGGGTTGTTTTTTATGCCGGCAAGATCTTCGTAATACCAAATCAATAAGTCGCCCAGAAGCATCACATGATTTCGTGAATTCATTGCCGGATTGGCTGTATCACCATTCCACAATTCCCAAATGGTGGTTGCCCCCTTCTTAATCATATAGCCCCAGGAAGGATAGGTTTCGTTGGTCACAATCTTATAGGCAAGTTCCAACTGCCCATATTCAGTCAACCCGCGCATCAGATGCTGAATCCCTATTACACCGACACTGACATGTCCTTTGCAGTCTGTTTCTGTTTTCTGCACAACGTTGGAGAATACTTTTTCGGCATATCCTTCGGGAACCAGACCCAATCTGAGGGAGAGAAGATTGGCCGTTACCGTATTATTGTCATACTGTGCAGTCTCCGGATGAAAGAATTTCTTGTTATAAGCATCCTTCATTTTAAGTGCAAGCGCTGCATACTCTTGGGCATCTGCCTGCAAATTATTCATTAGTGCAAACTTCTCCATCAACTGCAAGATGCTGTAGAAAACCGCAGTACTCAGCACTTCGCCATTTGTCTTGCGGGCAGGGTCTTGCGAATGAATCAACTCCGGTGACTCGGGAGGCATGCACCAGTCGCCATACTCGTCTTTCACCATGATGTAGTCTTTCATTTTAGTACTCGTCATGTGGTCCACCCATCGCTTCATGGACGGATAGCGGTGCTTGATGGAATAATCGTCACCAAACTGCCGGTAAAGCATATCGGCTACATAGAAATAAGCAGCAGGCCAAGTGACGTCATCATGAAAGATAGTCCAATAACGGGGAGAGACTACAGATATGCTTCCATTTTCGTTCATGGATTCTTCAATATCAACCAGCCATTTCTTATACATCAATGCATTGTTGAAAAGGAAGCTCTCGCCGTATGCACCGGTGGTACGGTCACCCAACCATCCCACGCGTTCGTCACGCTGGGGGCAGTCTGTGGGCATGCCCCGGTAATTGCCACGGATTCCCCAATAGGCATTTTTATGAAGCTGATTAATCAACTCGTCTGATGTCTCAAAAGTACCGGTAGTTGCCATTTCATCATACACAACTTTACCAATGATATCAGCTACCGAAGGCTCATAATCCAAGCCCGATATCTCCATAAATTGATAACCGTGATATACAAACAACGGTTCCCAGACAAACTCACCGTCAGCCGAGGGAGTATAAGTGTCTGTAACCTGTGCACTACGCAGGTTATCCAGATACAGTTCGGTTCCATTATCTTTCAGAGCCTCAGCGAAACGCATCGTAATGGTTTGGTCTTTTTTACCACGGAGCTTCACTTGCTGTATGCCTACCATGTTCTGACCCATGTCAACGATATATCGTCCATCACCCACTGATTTGACTGATATCGGTTTAATTTCCTCCATCACTTTCAGGGAAGGTGAAAGTTGCGCTACCAGTTTTCCTTTGGGCGAAGCCATTAAGTCGGCTTTCTGCCAACCGGAATCATCGTAGCCATTCTCAGTCCATTTGCCCAGTTCAAGGCGGGCATCGTATTTCTCGCCATCAAATTCATTGTTCTCAGTGATAGGACCTTTAGCGGTTACTTTCCAGGAATCGTCACTAATAACGGATATGGTTTCACCATTATCGTATTCTACATTCAATTGTGCAATCAGACGTGGCAACCCGAAGCCAATCATCCAATTTTGACGCACAGTGAGATAACGACCATTACCCAAAGCTACACCAATCGTGTTTTTACCATCGTTCAAGAGGGAAGTTACATCGTATGTCAAATAAGGCACTGAGGCATCATACCAGGTAGGAAGAGGACCAAAAACATCATTTCCAATCCTTTCACCATTCAGATAGCAGACAGAAGAACCAACGCCGGAAACATAAAGAACGGCACGTTTCGGTTTTGCCTGCATATCAAACTCCTTCCGCAAGTAGCGTGCCGGCAAAATAGTTCTTTCACCATCCATTTTCAGGTTAATGCTATCATTCAGGCCAATCCATCGGGCTTTCCAGTCCGAAGCATCCAGTAAAGCCATTGACCAATACTGAACGGAGCTTTGGGCTTCATCACCGGTATTTGTCCATACAGTGACACGCCAATAATACTTCTGCCCGGATTTTAGGGGTGTTCCTGCATAGTCTATCAGCAACGATTTATCAGACTCTACCCTACCGCTGTTCCACAGTATAGCGGAACCTGCCTTCAAATCTTTTTCAGAAGCCGCAACTTCTATTTGATAAGCAGTCTGCACCACGTCTTGTTTATTACTATTCAACTGCCATGAAAATCGAGGATTCAGTTCAGACACTCCTTCCGGATTCTGCCGCATTTCAACGGTTGGCTCAGTAATTTCCAGTGAACCGACACCTGGAATGTTACATCCTACCATCCATAGAACTAATAAGGAGATTAGAATATTCTTCTTCATGTTTGGTTTGTATAAAAGTTATTAGCTTATTCTTATTTCTTAAAGTTACTCCGAATATTCAGTGTAAATTCATCCTACTCACGTTTCTTAAGTGATTGTGGTTCATCTCAGAAGACAGGCTTTTCTGCTTCCGTAGATGGTGTATTGCCCTGAACCGAAGGCCATCCGTCTTTCCATTCCACCTTGTCCATCATCAGTACACGGCCATCGGGGTTCTTGGTACTTACACCATGATAGAACATCCAATCGTTTCCGGCTTTATCTGTCACAATTTCAGAGTTATGCCCCACTCCTACAAAGGAATTATTCTTCTGAATCAATATCTCATGCTGGTTATCGAGCATCTTTCCGCCCTTCTTATCTACGTATGGACCAAAAAGATTCTCCGAGCGACCCACTACCGTAGTATAAGTGCTCTTCAAGCCCTCGCAACAAGTACCTATGGAAGCGAAGAAATAGTAATAGCCATCTTTCTTGTGGATATATGTGCCTTCGTAAGCCGTGCCGGCTACTTGTCGGGGTTTTGCGCCTTCTTTAATGCTTAGGCCATCATCGGATAGTTCGATACTGTAAATGCCCCGGAAACTACCCCAAAAGAGGTATTTCTTGCCACCGTCTTCTATGTAGAAAGGGTCGATGGAGTTCTGCACGTTGATTTCGTTGCTACGGAACATCTTTCCGTGGTCGGTGAAAGGACCTTCGGGTTTATCGGCGGTGGCACAACCGATGCCGCAAGTCCACTCACCACCCCAGACAGACATGGAGTAGTGCATCACATACTTATCACCTATCTTACTGACATCCGGTGCCCAAAGGCCTCCCTTTTCTTCAAAGTTGGGACGGGTACGTTCAGTGAAGGCAGTACCTACGTATTCCCAGTCTATAAGATTTTTAGAACGATGGATAGGCAGGTTCCGGATATCCTCGGTGGCATACAGGTAGTAGTAACCGTCACCTCCGTCAATAATAGAGGGGTCGGGCAAACTATAGTTGATTACCGGATTCTGATATACATTTTTGGGCTTCTCCTCCGGTTTGTCATCCGTAGCTGCCGATGAAGAACATGCCGTTAGACTAAACAAGAGCGATAATACTAATAACTTTTTCATAGGTGTATTTTATTTATTCATTATTTTTAGATGCAGTGCCCAATACTTGGGGTTTGATAATACTCCCATCAATAGAAACTACCCCATGACTGGAGATGCCGAAGTCCTTGATGTAAGAGGTACGTGGTTGTACTTTGGTATTGTCCCAATGAGCATGGAAGATGTACTTCCAACTGCCGTCTTTACAGCGGAAAGGCGCACCATGAC